>Ga0070741_10000565_pt1 | contig 129459 bp, 120 predicted proteins | sample Coa_R1_4_FD_66440 | JGI IMG/M metagenome (GOLD analysis project Ga0070741, IMG submission 66440) | Surface soil microbial communities from Centralia Pennsylvania, which are recovering from an underground coalmine fire - Coalmine... | ecosystem: Environmental > Terrestrial > Soil >... | reverse complement strand
GCCGTTCTTCGGTTTGCTCTTCGACTACACCGAAAGTTACTACCTGTCCTTCAACATCTTCATCGGCATGCTGTTCACTTCCGCCGTGCTCAGTCTGTTCCTGCGACCGCCGGTGAAATAGTGCGCGGACAGAGCAACAACCCCACGGGACAATTCCCAAGCACGCCGCGATACATCAGCCCGGTTGTTTGATCGCCTAGCCGTCTGTCTTTTTCTTAACTTCAAGATTCGGGCTCGGGCGAGACGGGCGTAAGCTCCATATGAATGGTTTGATTGCCCCGGATGCGATGCGTAAGCGGCACGAGGAACCCATGCAGGATGGGATGCTTTTTATTGATCGCGCGGCTCGCGTGCTCCGATTCGCTACCGTCGAGCACACGAGCGCGAGCGCGGATCGCCGGGCCCGTGGGTTTGCCACGAAGCGTGGAAGGCGCGATCTCGACGATGGGATTTTGTCGGATCCGCTTCAATTTCCAAGCCGTATCGAAAGTGCGCACAAAGGCGCGCTCCCCCTCAACAGCGACATTCACCGGGGTACCGACCGGAGCGCCATCACGACGATACGTGGTGAGTAAAACCGTTCGCTGATTCACCAATTGATTGAAAGTACCCGGCATTTCTAACCAAAGCCTAGCGCGAATTTGGCCCGGCACAACAGGCTTTGCGTTTCATCGCGTTAATCTTGCGCAAGCCGATCGAGAGATTGCTCTTGGGATCTCGACCAGCAAGAAAATAATAGAGACATGACTGGTCCGTTCATAGCCGATGCCCCTCAATCGGCGTCGGTGAGTAGAATACCAAACGCAACCAAGGAAAAATGGCGGTTCACTCGATGCCTCGTTTTTTCTTGGAGCGAGCCTTACAGCCTGAAACCGGACCTCCTCGCGTTTAAACTCGTTCCAGTGATGATGCTCGGTCTCAGTCCTTGACGCGGAGCGCCAGGACTCCGGCGATGAGTAACGTCAGCGCGAGGATGAGCATGCCGTTGGTGAAGCTCTGGGTTGTCTGCCGCACGTAACCAACAACGTAGGGCCCGACAAAGCCGCCGACGTTGCCTACGGAATTGATCAACGCAACACCGCCGGCCGCCGCGGTGCCGCTGAGAAATGCCGTCGGCAAACTCCAAAACGGGCCGAGCGTGCTCCAGATACCCGACGCAGCGACGCAGATGGAAATGAAAGCGAGCCAGGGCGACAGGTGTTGGAGAAAAAATACCGCCGCGGCAAGTCCCAGAGCCCCGGCAAAAGCCGGCGCAGCAACATGCCAGCGTCTTTCACGGGTACGATCGGAATGATTCGCGACAAGCACCATGGCGATCGAAGCGGCGACATACGGCAAAGCCGAAAGCGTCGCAACCGTTGTATTGTCGAGGCCCGAAAAGCTCTTCACGATTTGCGGCAGCCAAAAAGCAACGCCGTAAAAACTGATGACGATTGAAAAGTAAAGGAAGCAGAGACGCCACACCTTGCGATGGGTCAGCGCTTGGCGCAACGTCCAGCCATGACTGAGCCGCTTGCTTTCGTTTTCTCGGTCCATGACCTCGCTGAGCCAGCCGCGCTCCGCCGTAGACAGCCACTTGGCGCGGGCCGGTCGATCCACCAGGTAGAGCAACGTGAAGCATCCCAACAGGATCGCCGGTATGCCCTCCAACAAAAATAGCCATTGCCAACCTTTCAGACCGTGAAGCCCGTCCAGACGAAACAGCGCTCCGGAAAGCGGCCCGCCGACCACACCGGCGAGCGAGGTTGAGGTGAGAAAGAGAGCGAACGCGCGGGCTCTCTCTGCCGCCGGGATCCAGTAGGTGAGAAAGACAATCATGCCCGGAAAAAATCCCGCCTCCGCCACACCGAGCAGGAGCCGCAGGACGTAGAAACTTTTCACGCCCTGCACCCACATCATACACGTCGAGACCAGCCCCCAGCTGATCATGATGCGCGCGATCCACACCCGCGCGCCGATCTTTTCCATGATCAGATTGCTGGGGATCTCGAAGCAGACATAACCGAGGAAAAACATGCTCGCACCGAGGCCGTAAACCAGCTCGCTAAAACCGAGATCGCTGCTCATCTGCAGCGCCGCAAAGCTCACGTTGAAGCGATCGAGATAGTTAACGATGTAGCAGAGAAAAATGTAGGGAACGATGCGCCGCGTTACCTTTGCGACAATCGCAGACGGGTCGGTTACGCCTTTGTTGGATGGATTCACTTTTGCGCCGCTGAAGACATTTTGTGCGCGAGGCTATGCGACGGCTCAAGCTGAGTCAATCGGCCGACGCTTTGCCGGCGAGTAGGATTACCCAACCGTGTTGGCTGCGGCGCTGAGGCCATGGCATCGCCATAGCGGGACGCGCGGCGGTCGAAAAAGAGCAACCTTCACGGAACTTTCCCCGCCGTTGGCAGCAGCGGCTATGCCGCTCGATCACAGCAGTCGGATCTGCACCTTGCGCCATTTGATGGCGCCGCCGGGCGCGCCCTTTTCGCGATTCGCGAACTGCAGCGAGATGAAACCTTCGGCGAATTGGTTATGCTGAATATCAACCGTCTTCATTCCATTGAGCACCAGCGTCAGCTGCGAGCCCTTGGCGGTGATCTCATAGGTGTTCCATTTGCCGCCGGCTTTCTGCAGCGGCGATACCCTGGCGACATTGGTGATCGCGCCGGTGCCGTACTCCGGGTCCGGGCGCTGGTCGTAGATATTCGCCTCGTAGGCGGTCCTGGAGCCAGGGGCTTTGGGGTCTGAAATGCGAAAAAAGATGCCGCTGTTGGCGGTGGGGTCGGCCCAGAACTCGGCGCGCAGCTGGAAGTCCTTGTAAGAGTTCTTCGAGACGAGATGGCCGCCTTTCCCTTTGTCCGCGACGATGACGCGGTCCTCGGCCCGCCAATTGGCGTCGCCGATCCGGTTCCAGTTATCCAGCGTTTCGGGCTTCGATCCGTCGAGCAGCGTGATCCATCCCGCGTCGCCTCGATCGGACATTTGTGGCGAGCAGCTCAACACCGCGAGGCCGGTGAGAAGCAGCAACGCCGTGGCGGTAGCAGACGAGCTTTTCATCGCGATTTCCTCCCTGAAAGAGATTTCGTTTTAACCTACTGAAAACGATAATCCGTCCAACAACCCGCGGTCATCTCTCTTCCGAGACAACCCGGCACGGGAATCGTCGCGCTCTTTATAATTGGGCGCGGCCCTCCGGGCAACAGGAATCATCACCGGTGCGGACGAATCAAATTTGATACCCGCCGTTAGTTAACCAGCTACACACAGCAACTGCTGTCAACGAAAAACCGCTTTATTGTCGTGCCCGCGTTGGTGGCACAACCGTTGCGTTGTGCGCAGAGCTGCATGGCCGCGCGTTTTGATGGGAGCGGCTCATCAACGACATGAACAGACACTACAAGTAACGGGGGTGACATGAAGAGGTAATCTAAATTGGACCGGTTGGCACCGAAGACTCCGTCCGTTACGCGCCCGCCTCTTAGGTCGAGCGTGAGAACGGAGTCCATTATTAATCGATCTTTAACATTCACGATTCAGAGGAGGATACGATCTTGAAGAAGAAGTTGGCTTTGGCATTTGCAGTTGCGCTTGGTTTTCCGTTGTTCTCGATTTTGGTTTCTGTCTCTCAAGCTGCGCCGTCACAGAATCGACATGACTTTGTCGCGCCGGAAGTCTTTCAGGCCGCGGGTACAACTCCGAGCTCGATTCAGAGCACGGTCGACGCTTATCGCGCCGCGCTCGGCATTCCCAACAACGGCAACAACCCCGGCGTGCAGACAGGCCATCGCGAGATCAACTGGGACGGCGGCAACGTTAACGTCGTGACGACGACAGCGCCGGTAACGCCGTTCAACACGTTCCTCGACAGTCGAGGCGCGCAGTTCACCACACCTGGAGTCGGCCTTTCCCAGGCCCCTGTGTCGGGCGGACCCCAAGGCGGTCTCGTCGGGCTTTTCAACAATCCGACTTACGCCACAACCTTCAGCGCCTTCAGCCCATCGCGGCTATTTACTCCGGTGGGAAGCAACGTCACCGAAGCGCGTTTTTTTGTGCCCGGCACCAATGGGACGCTCACTGCGCTGGTGAGCGGCTTTGGCGCGGTTTTCACTGACGTCGATCAGCCGGACGGGAGCGGGCCCAGCAAGAAAAAAGGAAATCGCCATGCAAGCACGTTGATCGAGTACTTCGGCGCCGACGGCAAAGTGCTCTACAGCAGCTTTGTGCCGGCTTCTCCGGGTGACGCAAGCCTATCGTTCTTTGGTATCCTGTTCGATGAGCCGCTTATCGCGCGAGTAAGGATCACAACCGGTGACACGGCGCCCGGCCCCGATGATGATGAGCGCCAGGACATCGTGATGATGGATGATTTCATCTACGGCGAGCCGCAGGCCCGCTAAAACTACAATTGACCAGAAGAAGCGGGGTCATTGTCGATGCACTGGTAGCCGGTGTAGAGACAGTGACTCCGCCAATTCCGCCAGGATCAGACATAAATCAATCGCAATCCCTTTTGCCGACGTCCGCAAAAACACCATCTGATGTTGAATCGCGCGCAGGACACTTTACCGCCGCTCCTACGCTACGTTGGCGGTCGCACAGCAAAAATGTTTCTTGGCTCCCATGATTCCTCAACGCCGGTCCCTTCTCCACGTCGACCATTTCCCCGCTGCCCGACTCAGCTCCTCGCGAAGCCAGCGGTGGCCGGGGTCGTTTCGGTGGATCTCGTGCCAGGCCTGGCACATGGTGAAGCCGGGAATTTCCACCGGCGCTTTGAGGATCTTGAGCGGCTGCGTGCGCGCCAGCTCGACCGCCATGCGTTTCGGCACCGTGGCGATTCTCGTCGTGCCGATCAGCAGGTACGGCACGATCAGAAACGTGGATGCCTGCACGGCGACGCGGCGCGACTGGCCGTTCCTTTCGAGCACGGCATCGACGATACCGCCGGCGCGCTCGCGCGGCGCCACCAGCACGTGCTCCAGCGAAGCGAAGGATGAGAGCGTGAGCCGGCGCGCCGGATGGCGCGACCAGACCACGCAGGTGTAGCCGTCACGGTACAGCGGCGTCCAGACAACTCCCGGCGCCGACGGCTGCTGCGGCATCAACAGCAAATCGAGAACTCCCGCATCGAGATCGCGCTCGCTGTCCGACGACGGCTGGCGAATCTCGAAATCGATCCGCGGCGCGTGCGCCTGCAGCCGCGCGACCAGCGGCGCGAGCAAAGTCGCCTGCACGTAATCGATGGCGGCGATGCGAAAACGCCGCTGCGCCGTGCGCGGATCGAACGCCTCGCGCTCGGCCAGCAGCTTTTCCAGACCGAAAAGACATTCGCGCAGCGGACCGGCGATCTCCAGAGCGTGTTTGGTCGGCGTCAGCCCGCGGCTGGTGCGGACAAAAAGGGGATCGCCGAAAGCCGCGCGCAGGCGGCCGAGCATTCGGCTCGCCGCCGACTGGGTAAGGCCGAGCCGATCGGCGGCGCGGGTGACGTTGCGCTCTTCGAGCAACGCGTTGAGCGCGATCAGGAGATTTAAATCGGTTTGTCCGATATTCCGCGTCGTCATGGCGAGCATTCTCATTATGCATTGGACGCGATTCGTTGTCGAACTTATGCTTTTGTAGATTGACCAACTCCAGGAGGTTCCCTGTGGAAACGAAAACGAATCAGACCGTCATCGTCACCGGCGGCGCGACGGGCATCGGCTACGCGATCGCCGAGCAGTTCGTCCGAGGCGGCGCCAACGTGCTTCTCACCGGCCGCACCGAAGCCAAGCTCGCCGCCGCCGCCGAGCGCCTCCGCGCGCCGGAGCGAACAGATTTTCTGGCGTCGGACGTCACCGAGCCGGCGCATGCCGAGAAAATTGTCGGCGCCGCGCGCGAGCGCTTCGGCGGCGTCGACGTGCTCGTCAATAACGCCGGAATTTTCTACTGCAAGCCGTTCACCGATTATACCGTCGAGGAGCTCGATTCGTTTCTCGGCTACCTGCGCGGCGTGTTTGCGCTGACCCAGGCGGCAGTGCGGCAGATGCGCCGGCAGGGAGACGGCGGCGCGATCGTCAACATCGGCACGATCCTGGCGTTCAACGGCATCGCAGCGTTCCCCTCCAGCGCGCCGATGGCGGCCAAGGGCGGCATCACCGCGTTGACGAAAAACCTGGCGATCGAGCTCGCCGCGGACAATATCCGCATCAACGCCGTCGCGCCCGGCGTCGTGCCCACGCCGCTGTACGGCGAGCTCAGTGAAGCGCAGCTCGCAGCTCTCCACGACATGCAGCCGCTCGGCCGCTACGGCACGCCGAATGACGTCGCCGAAGCCGTGGTCTACCTCGCCAACGCCAGATGGGTGACCGGAGTGATTTTACCCGTGGACGGCGGCGTCGCCGCGGGCGGCGACGGCGCCAACCGCCGGCGGAAAAGCGCAAAACTCGCCGCGTGAATCTTCGCGCAACGAAATGATGGCGCTCGGAGATTTCGGCCGTTCCGGCGTCTGGCTGCGACCTGGCTAATTCTCTCGTTGCTCCGCGCTGCCGAGGCTCGTCTCCCTGAAGCGGCGCCCAAAGCGCTTCGCGTTGCCGCGAAGCCGCGAGCCGTCGCATTTGCGCGTGATTGGCGCTAGTAATGGCTTTCGAAGTTACCGACGAGAAGGAGTCATGCGATGGCAACCAAATTTACCGGCGGCTGTCTTTGCGGCCGCGTGCGCTACGAATGTTCCGCCGACGCGTTTTTCATGGGCAATTGCCACTGCCGCGACTGTCAAAAGTCCAGCGGCGGCGCCTATGAGCCGGACATCGGCTTGCCCGCCGCGGCGCTGAAGATCACCGGCACGGTCAAGTATTACGACTGCAAGGCCGACAGCGGAAATACCCTGAGCCGCGGCTTTTGCCCGGAGTGCGGCGCGAGCCTGTTCGGCAAGAGCAGCGCGATGCCCGACCTCGCGATGATCACGGCCGGGAGCCTCGACGATCCGAGCCTGTACAAGCCGACCCTGGACATTTTCACTTCCAGCGCTCAGCCCTGGGATCACATGAATCCGGCGCTGGCGAAATTTCCGAAAATGCCGCCCATGGCGAGCTGAGGCTATTCGTCCCCACCCGCGCGCTGGAATAAATATTCGCGCAGCGCCGGATCGTCGGTCAGGCTTGCGGCGCGGGCGAACGCTGCGCGCGCTTCGGCGGGGTGATGGAGCAATTCGAGGAGGTGGCCGCGCGCGGCCCAGTAGGGCTGGTAGGCGGCGACGCGAGCGGCGGGAATTTCTTCGAGCCGGGCGAAACCGTCGGCCGGCTTGCCCGCCTGCGCCAGCGCGACGGCGCGGCCGACCAGCGAGCCGATGCCGGGCGCGATCTGCACCAGGCCTTCGTAGAGCAGAACGATCTCCGGCCAGTCGATTTTGCCGCTGACCATTCGATGGGCGTGAACCGATTGAATGGCCGCTTCCAGTTGGTAGCGTCCCATGCGCTTGAATGCCGCCGCCGAGCGCAGATGTTTCTCCGCTTCTTCGATCATCGGCCGTGACCAGAGCGCGGTGTCCTGCCGGTCGAGCGGCACGAACTCTCCGGCGCTCGCGTAGCGCGCCGCGCTGCGCGCCTCGCAGTGCAGCATGAGCGCGAGCAATCCGGCCGCTTCGGGCTCGTTCGGCATCAACTGAACCAATGTGCGTCCGATGGCGATGGCGTCGCCGGCAAGCGCGCGATGGCTCGAGCCGGCGTCGGTCAGACTCTCCCATCCGGTCGTGTAAGCCGAGTAGATAGCGTCGAGGACAAACGAAACTCTTTCCTCCCACTCCGCCGGCTCGGGCACGCGGAAAGGAATCGCCGCCTGGCGGATCTTGTTTTTAGCGCGGACCAGACGCTGGCTCATGGCCGCCGGCGAAACCAGAAACGCCGACGCGATCCGCGCCGCGTCGATGGCGAGGACGGTTTGCAGCATCAGCGGCGTGCGCGCCGCGGGATCGATCGCCGGATGCGCGCAGACAAACAGCAGCTTCAGCCGCTCGTCGGGAAAGCGGTCATGCGTCGCCGCGATGTCCTCCGCTTCCTCGGCGAGCTGGAGAAGAAATTGTTCATAATTTTCCCGAACCCGGTGGCGGCGCGCCGCGTCGATCATGCGGTTGCGCGCGACGCGCAGCAGCCACGCCTCGGGCTTTTCCGGCACGCCGTCCATCGGCCAGCGCTCCAGCGCCGCAGCGAAAGCATCGCTCAGCGCGTCTTGCGCGCCGGCAAGATCGCCGGCGCGGGACGCGAGATAAGCGATCAGCCGGCCGTAAGAGTCGCGCGCAACGGCTTCGATGGCGCCACGCGCCGAGCGGCTCATTGGGATGTCTTGCCTGCCGCGCCGGGAAAATAAAATCCCTGCAGCGGACGAATCTCGATGGAGGAGAAGCCCGCGGCGGGATGGCGCGCGGCCCACTCCAGCGCAGCATCGAGATCGGGCACGTCGATGATGCCGAAGCCGCCGAGAAATTCTTTGGTCTCGGCATAGGGGCCGTCGTGCACCTGGCGTTTTCCGCTGCGCAGCGTGACGGTCGTCGCCGTCTGCGGCGAATCGAGACCCGCGCCCCCGACCAGAACCCCGGCCGCCTGCAGCGCCTCGCCGTAGGCTCTGCCCGCCGCGATCATGCCCTCGTCGCGACGGTCGAAAATCTCCCGGGGCTGGTAGACAAGCAATGCGTATTTCATAGTCCTCCCCTTTCTCTTCTTGTTTCGATGGGCCGGCGGAAATTCGCCGGCTTCATCATTACGGCGCGCAGCGAGCGCCCATTTCGACTTTACCGAAAAGATTTCGATCATCGAAGCGCCCGCGCTCCGCGACAAACCGCCCGCGCGCGAATTGCAACGCGGTTTCGGCGACTCGGCGGCCAAGATGCTCGGCCGTGCGCAGATCGGATTGCGGCGGCGCCAGCTCCGGTCCCTGGTCGGTGTTCGACTGCGCGCCGGCGCCCAGCCAGAAGCCGAGGCGGTTCAGATCGTTTTCCGAGCCGGCGGTGGAATGATTTCCCGGCGGCAGGCCGAGATTGACCCAGTGCATGCCGTGCTGCGCGGCAAAGAGCGCGATCTGGATCAAGGTCGCGAGCTTGTCGCCGGAGCGCGAGCCCGAGTTGGTGAAGCCGGCGGCAATTTTGTCTTTCCAGCCAAAGCCCCGAGTCATGACCGCGTGAGAGGAAGCTTCCTGGAAAGCTTTGAACTCCGCCGGGACGCCGGCGCCGTAGGTCGGCGCGCCGAAAATAATCGCGTCCGCTGAGGCCAGATCGCTCCAGCGCGCCGGCGCCTCGCTGGCGGTCAGGAGCAGCGACCGCGCGCCCCTCACCTGCTCCACGCCCGCTTTCACCGCCTCGGCCTGACGCCGAGTGTGGCCGCGGCCGCTGTGATAGACGATGGCGATCAATGCACTTTGCATGGTATTCGATCCTCCATTCTTTGGTTTGAAGCGGCGGAAATCCAGCCGCTTCATCAAGATGACGCGCAGTAAGCGCGGATTTCGACAAAGTCGAGGAAGACTGTTCCAGACGTTCCAATCGTTCCAATTGTCTCGGAGAACAGTATTGAATCGACGACATAAGATCGCATAAAACAATTATAGGCTGGGACACGGGACGGAACCCTGGAACGTATGGAACGATTGGAACTTTTGAAACTGTCTTCGGACGCAGGAGGTAATCGGCTATGGCTCTAGTACGATGCGTTACGGAAATGGGCATGGGTGTGGACGTGCACGGCTTGGATTACACCAACGCCGCGAAGCGCGCGGTATTCGACGCGATTCATCACAGCAGCCTGGGATTTCCCAAATTGGTCGGCAAGACCGCCGACGACATGCACGTGGAAGTCACCATCGGCGTGCCCAAGCCCGAGGCCGTGGATAAAAAAGCGGTGCTCGAAACCCTGCCGCACGGCGGCGGGCGCGTCACCGTGGTTCACGGCGGATTGCAGGTGCTCAACGAAAAAGGCGACGACGGCTGGCTGATCGCCAACGCGATCCTCGTCGTCAGCATCGACGACGGGAAGTAATTGGCGGACATTGGAAAGATCTCTCGGCGTCCTCCTTCGCCGGAGCTTGGGGCGAACAGAAGATTCCAAAGGGATGAATTTTTCCGTTCGCGCCCCGGCTCTCGCAGCGTTCCCAATCGTTGTCCAACTCGGCTGCACGGGAAGCGCCGGCGTGTAATCGCGCGCGAAATGTGCGATCTCTGAACCCATGTTTAAGAACAATGCGGGCGAGGTAACCAGTTCATGACCCTCATCATCAACAACCAGGAAGTCGAGCGGCTTCTCACCATGAAAGACACGATGGCGGCGCTGGAGCGGTCGTATCTGGATCTCGCCGCCGGCGAGGCGGTTTGCCGGCCGCGCATCGATATCCGCATTCCCACCCGCGATCCGGCGCGCAATTATCAATGGGGCACCATGGAGGGAGGATCGACCGCCGGCTATTTCGCGATCCGCATGAAATCCGACATCGTCTATGAAAGCGCCTACCGCGGCGTGGTCACGCAGGAAAAATATTGCATGCGCCCCGGCCTCTACTGCGGCCTGATCCTGCTCACGTCGGTGGAAACCGGCGAGCCGCTGGCCTTTGTCAACGACGGTTACCTCCAGCACATGCGGGTCGGCGCCGACGGCGGCATCGGCGTCAAGTATCTCGCCAATGAAGACGCGGAAGTCGTCGGCATGCTCGGCGCCGGCGGCATGGCGCGCACCCACATGGAAGCCTTCATGCAAGTGCGCAAGATCGAGAAACTGCAGGTGTTCAGCCCGACCAGGGAAAGCCGCGAGCGCTTCGGCCGCGAGATGGCGGAAAAATACAATATCGAAGTGAAAGTCTGCGGCCGTCCCGAGGAAGTCTACAAAGGCGCGCACATCCTCGCCGCACTGACCGATTCAGCGGTCGAGGTCACCGACGGCTCGCTGCTGGAAAAAGGCACGCACATCGTGGTCGTCGGCGGCACCGGCAAGCCCGACGGCGAAAGCCTGAAGCGGGTCGATGTCTACCTGCGCTTCGGCGACACGCCGGCGCCGGTGGGCCATCCCGAGCTCGCCACCGACGCCGAGCACGTCGGCTACGAGGCCCGGCCGGCGCAGGCCAAGTACGGCGACGGCCGCCGCGGCCGGCGCAAGCACGGCAACACGCTGCCGGATCGCCGTGTGACCCTCGCCGATCTCGTGTCGGGAAAAGTCCAAGGCCGCACGTCGTCGGAACAGATCACTTACTCCGAGCGCGGCAATCTGCAGGGCGCGCAGTTTCACGCGGTGGCGGGGAAAGTCTACGAGCTGGCGAAGCAGGCCGGCGTGGGGCGCGAGATCCCCACCGAGTGGTTTCTGCAGGACATCCGCGACTGAAACACTGCAATTCAACCAACCTTCCAATCGAGACCGTCCAGCAGCCGCTTTTGCTGGCTCTGGCGTAAAAACGCGGCGGAGCTTTCCGAGCTACGGCCTGCCGTCGTCAGTATGCTGCCCGCCGATATTCGAGTACACTATCGCTCGGAACCTTCTCCGGTTTGGCGATTCTGAGAAAATCGACATAACTGGAGACCATCGCGGTCGGTTTTGTGCGTGTGAAATCGAGTGTCCGGTGAAGATCACAATCGGTGAACCTGCCCCTACCACGGCCGTCGCTCGGAAAATTCCCTACGGGCGAATTCCGGCTGCCCTCGTCGAACGATCGATACCCGCAGCGTTTGAAGAAATTGCCCAGAGCTTTCCCGATCGCATAGCGGTCCGGAGCGAAGAGGAAAACGTAACTTACGGCGAACTCGACGCAAGAGCCGACTCGGTCGCGCACCAACTGTTGATGGCGCGAGGCGGCAATCCTGAAACCGTCGCGTTGTGGCTGAAGCCGGGAACCGATCAGTTGGTGGCAATCCTCGGCGCTCTGAAAGCCGGCAAGATCGTCGTGTTGCTGGATTCCCAGGCCCCGGCGCTCCGACTGCAGACGATCATCGAAGATTCAGGTTCCGCATCGATTGTCGCGGACGAGTCCCATGCGTCGGCCTCTGGGTCTTTGGCACAGGCGATGGGAATCCAGGAGATCGTCCTCGGAAAAAGCTTCCCGACAAGCGGCTGCGCGCATCACCGCCCGGATCTTTCATCCCGCTCGATCGCTTTCATTTTTTACACATCCGGTTCCACAGGTACACCCAAAGGCGTCATTTGGGATCACCGTAACGTCTTGCACAATGTCCTGCGTTACAAGCTGTCCTATCACACCGGTGCAAACGATCGAATCACTTTGCTGTCTTGGGGCACGGCCAACTCGGTGATGAACATGCTCCTAGCGTTGTTGGACGGCGCGATGCTCGTTCCCTTCGACATCCGGCGCCACGGAGTCAACGCTCTGGCGAAGTGGTTGTTGAAGGAAAAGATATCCGTGCTTTGGTTGAGCATTCCTTTGTACCGAAGCTTCGCGGCGACACTGACGGAGCCGATAGACCTCCCCGACCTGCGGCTGATCCGATTCTCCAGCGACACGGTTCACGCGGATGACATCGCAAGTTATAAGAAGCTCTTTCCGCCGACCTGCCGATTGCTTCTTGGCTTGGCCACCAGCGAAACCGGTCTACTGACGACCTTCTCGGTCGATCATCACAAAGCTTGGGGCGGAAGCGATGTCCCGGTGGGCTACTCTGTGGAAGATATTGAAGTGTTCCTTTCGAACGCGGATCCTTCGCGCCCCGACGACGCCACTGCAGGTGAAATTGTTGTGCGCAGCGATTATCTCGCTCCGGGTTATTGGCGCAATCCAACGTTGACGGCAGTCAAGTTCAAGCCGGACCCTCTAGACCCGGCAAGGCGCATCTACCATACCGGCGATCTGGGATTCGTACATGCGGACGGATATCTCGTCCACAAAGGCCGCAACGACTTCCGCGTGAAAATTCGCGGTTACGGAGTCGATCTTGCGGAGGTGGAAAAAGCTCTGGCATCACACCCGCGAGTGCGCGGAGCAGTCGCTCGAACGCAAGGCGTCGGGTCGGCGGAACCCCAGTTGGTGGTTTATTACGTGACGAGCGGCGATCCCATCGTGAGCGGAAGCGAATTGCGCGATCACCTGTCGATTCGTCTCGCCGACTACATGATTCCAGCGAAATTCATTCGCATGGAGGAGTTTCCTCTTACTGCGAACGGAAAGATTGACCGCGCTGCCTTACCTCTCGTCGACAACTCCCGGCCCGAATTGGATGTGCCGTATGCGCCGCCACAGACGGACTGTCAACGTCAATTGGCGCAGATTTGGCAAGAGGTGCTTTCGCTTGAATCGGTCGGTATCAACGACGATTTCTTGTCTCTGGGCGGAGATTCCCTGAAAGCGACGATGCTGGCGAATCGAGTTTTGCAGCATTTTCAATTGGATCTTCCGATCGCCTTGCTTTTCGAATGCCCCACCATTGCCGCGATGACGGACCGAATCGTGACACTCCAAGCGGCGGTGTCGACAACGACGTTTTAGCTGCGCTGCTAACCGAACGACTAGCGGATCGGTTCGGAGGCAACAAATGAATGCCTCGCGAAGAGTCTCTCTCTGCCTTGTCCTCCGCGCTTTGCGGCCTGGCATCCTTGCGCGAGATATTCCGAGGCTAACAACTCTCTGCGCAACAACGCGCCAACGGCGCAAAGACCGACACTAGTTTTTCCAGAGCTGCTTGAAAAAGCCGCTCTGATCCAGCTCCTGGAGCAGCGAGAGATCGACAAAACTCTCCGGCGCGGTTTTCTTCGCGAGCGGGTGCCTTTCGGCCATGTCGTCTAAAATGAACTTGATGCCTTTGATCGTCGGGTACGGGATTTTTTCCAGCCGCTGCGAATAGAACGCGTAGGCGTCGTCCAAAAGTTCCCGGTCCTCCAGGCGCAGATACTTTCTCATGACCCGGATGGAAAAATCCCGATCGGTCATGAAGCGATGAAGACTCTCCGCGTAAGCTTCGAGGAAGGACTTGACCACCGGCCGGTGCTCGCGCAGATAGCGGGTGGTGACCGTGACGCAGGTTTGCTGGAGCTCGATGCCGAGGGAGTTGAGATCGAAGAGCTCCTTCATTCCCAGGTGCTGCGCGCGCACCGTCTGCGGCGGGTTGGCAAAACCCGCCTGGATCGCCCCGTTGTCCAGCGCCGTAATCACTTCCGGCAATCCGCCCATCTGCAGAACGGCCACGTCGGCGCCGCGCTTGAGCCCGTAATGGTCGAGAAAAATCTTCGTCGCGGTATCGCTCAACGCGCCGAATCGGGAGATGCCGAGCCTCTTGCCCTTGAGCTGCTCCGGAGTTTTGATCTCGGGACGCGCGTAGATCGAGCCGGCGAGCTTGTTCTGCACGCTGGCGATGATTCTCACGTCCGCGCCGGACAGGATCGCTCCGGCCGTGGAGACGCCGGTCACCTGCGCGAGCTGGATTTCGCCGGCGATCAAAGCCTGGGTCGCCGTGGTCGCCGGAATATAAATGAGGTCGGCGTCGATGCCGCGCTTGGCCAGGTAGCCGCCGTCCTTGGCGATCCAAACTGCGATCTGCCCGGCCACCAGCGCGGCGTAGGCAATTTTGATCGTCTCGGCGGAAACCTCGGATCGAAGTCCCGGCAGGCCGGTCATCAGAGCGCCGATGATAAGACAGCCCATCGCCTTTCGACACCGTGCTGCTGCGAGCGAGTTGTTGACACGATCGTGAGAGTTCATGATGCGCTCCCTTTCCGTCACATTATTTTCATCGCCCGTTGCGTTTCCTGCTTTGCCGAAATAGCATCGCCCGACTTCGACGCAAGAGCCCGGCTGGATAGCTCCAGTCCGGGCCCGTGCAGGACGAATCGAAAGAAGTGACCGGATCTGTAGACCCAGCGCGATCCGAGATTTACGCCGGAGGATGTTTACGCCGATGCGACTTTTCAGTCAAACATTTTCTGCAACGCCGCATTTCACAAAAATTGACATGAAGCAGCCCGCTTCGCCCGGGCCGAGAGCCCGGAATGACCGATCCTGGGAAATCTGAGCAACCGAAGCGGCCGTTTTTTTACGGCTGGTATCTGGTCGCCGCGAGCGTCGCGGCCAACACGATTTTCTCCGCCGCCTATTTCCAGGGCTTCGGCGTTCTCATTCTGCCGATCGAGCGCGCCTTCGGCTGGGACCGCTGGGTGATTTCCGCGGCCATGTCGCTGCGCCAGCTGGAGTCCGGCATCATCAGCCCGGCCGTCGGCTTTTTGCTCGACCGCTTCAGCGCGCGCAAATTGATCTTCTGGAGCGCCGTTATCGCCGGCAGCGGTTTCATCGGTCTCGGCTCGATCCACAGCATCGTCACGTTCTTTCTTTTCTTCGTGATTATTTCTCTGGGTGCATCCGGAGTCAGCCACGCGGTGACCTGGCCGGTGATCATTTCGCGTTGGTTTCGACGCAAGCGCGGCCTGGCCACGGGGCTTGCAGTGACCGGGCCCATGTTCGGCTCGCCGCTGGTGATCCTGAACACGCAAATCGAGGAGGCTTTCGGCTGGCGCGCAGTGCTGTTCGGCTACGGCGCCCTGATTCTCGTGGCCGTCACACTGATCAGTGTGCTGGTGCGCGATCGGCCGGAGCCCTACGGACTGAGACCCGATGGCGATCCGCCGGACGAAGGCGCCGCGGCGGAAAATTCCACTGCATCGGCGCATCGACGTGTGGACGCGGGACTCACGCTTCACGCCGTGTTCCGCACCAGGGAATTCTGGCTCTTCACCGCCTATCTATCCGGCACCTTCGCGGTGAATTCCGCGGTGCAGGGCCACATGATTCCCTACTTCCAACAGGATATCGGGCTCAGCGCCGCCTGGGCGGCCGTGGTCATGTCCATGGTTTTTATCTTGAGCGGCATCGGCCGCATCGGCGGCGGTTATCTGCTGGACCGGCTGGACTACCGGCTCGTGCTGGCGGTTGTCGCCGCGATGATGGCCCTTTCACTCGTATATCTGCAGCTAAGCGCCGTCACATCGGTCTGGTCCGCTTTCCCCTTTGCGCTCGGCTTCGGGGTCGGCTTCGGCTGTCTGGTTCCCATGCGCGGCACGGTGGGCAGCATCATGTTCGGCACCCGCGCCATCGGAAAAATTCTGGGTCTCCTGCAAGGCGGGCCGATCGCGGCCGGTGTCATCGGCCCTCTGGTCATGGGCGTGATCTTCGATCTGCACGGCAGCTACTCCGCCGCGATCTGGGGCTTGATCGCGATCAGCGCGCTGATGGTGCCCTTGTCGCTCGCCATGGCTTCGCCGGCCGAGCTGGCCCGACGCATCGAGCAATACGATCCATGACCCATGATGACATAACAAAATCGGCGAAGCTTTGGGTCACGTACTGCGGAAATATTCGAGCAAACGGCCGACGCAATGGACAACTCGAAATACCGCAACGCGGGCTGATTTTGGGCTCGACGAGCCCAAAATCGAGTCCCTCTCCATGGAAGCAATTTTTGGCGCTTCTCAGCTCGCTTTGCGCGCGCCGCCCGCCCCGTTCAGCCGGAAATACCTCTTGCCGTTGTGATAGGCGATCTTCTCCTTGGTCGCGCGCGAGAGATCGGGATGGTTCCACAGGTATTTGAGGTTTTTGGGGAACTCGCCGTCCCAGTGCGGCACGTCGGAGGCGTAGAGAAAGTGCTCATCGCCGACGTAATCGATGGTCTGCGCCAGCAGCCGCTCCTCGGCTTCGAGGCTGAAGTAAACTTCAGACTGGCGCACCACCTCGCTGGGTTTTTTCTTGAGATGCGGCGCTTCGAATTCGCCGCGCAGCTCCCAGTGCTCGTCCATGCGGTCGAGCCAGTAGGGCAGCCAGCTCGCGCCGATTTCAAGAAATGCCACGCGCAGCTTGGGAAAGCGCACCGGGACTCCCTGAAAAATCATGCTGGTGAAGTGCAGAAAAATGCCGACCGGAAAAGTGTAGCAGTGCACTTCGGCAAACGTCCTGAGCGCGCCGGCGCCGACTTCGGCCGAAGAGCTGCGGTTGCCGTGCACCGAGAGCGGCACGTCGAGCCGCTGCGCTTCTTCGTAGAGCGGATCGTACATCGGATCGCCGAGCGCGGTGGGCAGCCCCATCGAAAGCAGCTCGAAGCTCACCAGCCCCAACTCGGTCACCGCGCGGCGCAATTCCTTGGCGGCTTCCTCGGGCCACTTGAGCGGCAGCACGCCGACGCAGTGAACGCGGTTGGAGAGCGCGTTGTATTCCCTGGCGAAGTGATCGTTGGCGGCGCGGCAGGCGGCGACGCAGAACTCCGGCTCGCGGAGCTTCGGAATGTTGCCGGAGCCGGTGGGAAAAAGCACCGCCTCTTCGATGTTGTGCTCGTCCATGATCTTGAGCCAGGTCTCGACCTGCTGGGCGGGGCTCATGCCGCGCCCGTAGCCGGGATAGCCGAGGGTATCGAAGAGATCCGTGTCGAACGGCTGATCCGAGGGCCACAATCCGGTATTGCGGCGGTTCCACGGCGGCTGCAAATATTTGCGGATGTCGCTTTGACGTTCCAGGACATGTCCATCAGCATCGATTACCGGCGGCCAGTCAGCCATGTTCGTCTCCCTTTGATTTTAAATTCATGCACGGCGCGGATCGTATCACCGCGCCGGGAGCTGTCAACCGATTTTTGCCGCGAAAGCCCACCGCCGGCGACTGCGATCGATTGATCGCCCCGGCAGTCGCACCGATGATCGCGGACAATCGATCCTTGGGCAGGCGCCTGGCCTCGGGATCGGCGTGGAAGGCCGGCAAGCACTTGGCCGCCGATGCCGCCTGGGCCGGGCGAAGCCGGATTCGATACGGCGGCATTGGTGGCGTTGCCGCTTCCAAACCACCCGTTTTTTTACGAAGCGATCGGAACCAGCTTCGAGCGGCGCATCTTTCGGTCGTGAGTCATGAGAGGAATTCGATGGACGAGACTCGTGGCGGCGATGATCTCATCGGCGGCATCGCTGTCGAAATCCAAAGATTGGATCGCGCGGCAAGTATCGAGCGTCGGCGGCCACGTCTGAACGCGCGCCAATGCTCGGACCAACTCGGCGCGGTCTAACTCGATCTCAACCCGGCCCAGCTCGGAGAGTTTGGCGATCTCCCAAAGAACGATGGCTGAAATGCTCCAGGCTTCCTTCGCGAGCAAGGCGCGTTCGCGAGATGTCAATTCGTCCGTCAAGGCGGACCGCAGAATGTCTGTGTCAAGATTCAGCTTGAATTTGGCGGCGGCACGGTTTTCATGCTTGAACTATAAAACAAACTTGGATCCGTATTGGCGCTGAGCGGCATCCTGCCCGTCATCTGCGGCACCGCGGCTGTCATCGGCGCATGGCGCGGTCTCATCGGCTTCGCTTCCGCCTTTGGCGCGCGGGTGTATATTCTTTACAGCCCGTAAAACCGGCGCGGGTTGTCGTCGAGGATTTTGCGCGCGACCGCCGCGGGGATTTCGCCTTTCCTGCCTTTTTCTTCGATGACGTCGAGGGCCTGGATCTCCGCCGACTGATCGGCGTGGCTGTAGTCGGTGCCGATCATCAGGTTGTCCTCGGTGCCGTATTTGAGAATGTACGGCAAATCGTCGTTGGTCTGGCAGGCGACGTAGATGCGGTTCTTGCGGAACAGGTCTTCCTTGAAATCCACCGGCAGAAACGTGCGGCGCAGTTTTTTTGCCACGAGATCGGCATGGAGATACGGAATCCACGACGCGCCGGTCTCGATGAAACCGACCCGGAGCTTGGGAAAGAGATCGGGGATGCCGTGCTCGACGATCGCGCCAAACGCGGCGATGGCGTTCATGCCGCCGTCGAGACTCTCGCCGTGATAGCCGATTGCCGATTCCACTTTGCCGGTGGCGTTGTGAATGCACACGGGCAAATCGAGGCGGCTCGCCTCCTCGTAAACCGGAAAGAAATACGGATCGCTGGCGGCGCGGTCGCTGCATTCGATGCCTTTCTTGAACACGCCGCAGGCGCCGTGGTCTTTCGCCCAGCGCACCTCCTCGACCGCTTTATCGATGGAGAGAAGCGGCAGCATGGCCACCCAGCGGAGCCGGCCGCGGCTTTTCTCCGTGGCTTTGGCGATCCAGCGGTTGTACGACTTGCAGAGCCCAAGCGCGACCTCGGGCCGGTCGCTGAGCGCGTGCAGAAACAAAGTCGGATAGAGCACCTGCACGTCGACCCGCAGCTCGTCCATGTGGCGGAGGCGCGCGTCGACGTCGATCAGCTCGCGCGTCGCCTGCACGGTTCCCGTGCGCTTGTCGTCGCGCCAGCGGCGCAGGCGAATATTGCCGTCGATCACCCACAACCGGTGCGGCCGCGCGTCGCCGGGCACCGTCGGCGCGCCGGGATCGAGCGTCGCCGGCCTGAAGCGCCGCTCGCCCTCCTCGAGATATTCCCAGGTCGCTTCCGATTCATCCACGTGCGCATCGACATCGACTCGAAACATGACGCCTCCCGCGCGGTGCTCGCCACCGCGGCTTTGATTTTCGCGATGAAGGAATTGGCAACTTTCGTTTAGTGCGCGGCGGCGCAGCTGTCAAGCGGCGGGGACGCGCGGGATCGCGGCGAGAAGCAGCGATCACTCCTTCACGACGTTGTCCGCGCGAAACAGCACCGACTGCGGAATGTTCACGCCGATCTGCTTGGCGGTTTTGAGATTGACCAGCAGCTCGAACTTCATCGGCTGCTGCACCGGCAGCTCGGCGGGTTTGGCGCCTTTGAGGATCTTGTCCACGTAACGCGCGCCGTCGATGCCCTCGGTGCGATAGCCGGGCCCGTACGCCATCAAACAGCCGTTTTCGGCGTAGTCGCGGCGCGCGCAGATCGACGGCAGGCGATGATTGATCGCCAGCTCCGCGATCCGCTTCTGGTTCGAGTTGGCCAGAGGATTCAAGGTCATCCAGACGGCGCCGTTGCCGGCCTTGACCGCTTCTTTGAACGCCCCTTCGTAATTCTTCACTTCGCTGACGCGCATGGAATAGAGCTGCAAACCCAGCTCGCGCGCCGGCGCCTGGCTTTCATTCCATTGCGGCGTGGAGCCGGGCGCCTGCGGATCCCAGAGCACCGCCACCCGTCGGATTTTAGGGAAGGTCTCTTTCAGCAACTCCAGTCGTTTTCCGGTCAGGGTCGCCGCCAGGTTGGTGATGCCGGTGCTGTTGCCGCCGGGCCGTGCGAGAGTGTCGGCGAGCTTCGCGCCGATCGGATCGGTCACACCCATGAACACGATGGGAATCGTGCTGGTCGATTTCTTGGCCGCCAAAGCAGCGTTGGTCGTGACCGCCACCAGCACGTCGATCTTGAGCGCCAGCAACTCCGCGGCGAGCCCCGGCAGCAGCTCGAATGCGCGGCTCTCGTAGCGGTAGTCGATCTGAATATTTTTTCCTTCGACGTAACCGAGCTCGCGTAGCTCCTGGCGAAATGCTTCCACGCGCGGCGCGTCGGCCGATCGCGACGCGGCGGCCAGATAACCCACCCGCGGAATCTTGTTCGGCTGCGCCTGCGCGCGGATGGCCGGAAGCACGGCAGCGAAAATTATCCAAAAAACCTTTGCGCTCATGGAACGTTCTCCAGCATCCCTGCACCATCGCACTGCGTCGGTCCGCCTCCCCGCTGCACGACCGGCAGTGTAGCAGATTTGATTCGGAAGCGGCAGTTTCGCCGCGGCGATCGCCGCGGAATTTCTCGAAATCCCGCGCCTCCACGACCGCGCAACGCGGCACAGCCAGCGCGTAACCAGAAAACGAATTGTTTTTCACTTCCACTCGAGCCTAGACTGCTCGCAGCAGACAGCGCCATCGAGGAGATTCCATGACACTGATTATCGACAATCCGACCGTCGAGAAAGTTCTCAAGCCCGCGGAGGTCAACGATGCCCTGGAGGTGGCGGCGTTGGAACTGGCGACCGGCGGCGCCATCAATGCGCCGCCGTACAGAGTCTTCACGCCGAGGGACGCCGACGACTACCGCAACCACCCCAAGTTCCCCGCCGGCGGCGGCCAGCCCACGCATCACTCATTCACATCATTGACCGGAGCGATCGCCAAGCTGGATGTGACATCGGACCGCGTGGATTCCGATATCATCACGTATTTCGAACAGGACGGCAGAACGCTCCAAAGGCGCGTGCCGGGCCGCAAAGACGGAAAATTCTGCGGCCTGATTTATCTCTACAGCTCACGCAGCGGCGAGCTCCTGGCGATTATTCACGACGGCTATCTTCAGAAGTTCCGGGTTGCCGGCACGGCAGCGGTCGGCGCAAAATATCTGGCGCGCAAACATTCGCGCGTTCTGGGGCTGCTCGGAACAGGCTGGCAGGCGCAGGGCGCGGTTCACTGCTTCGCCGCGCTCGGGCCTTTGCAGAAGATCAAAGTCTATAGCCCGAGCCCCGGCAAGAAAGAAGCGTTTGCAAAGGAGCTGTCCAGGGAAGCCGGCATAGAAATCATCCCGGCGCCCTCCGCGCGCGAGGCCGTTCGAGACGCCGATATCGTTTACATGGCGACGAACTCCAAAGATCCCGTGGTCATGGCCGATTGGCTCGAGCCCGGTCAGTTCGTCAGCAACGTTTCAGACGTGGAGCTGGAGCTCGCCGGCTGGGAACGCTGCGACGTGCTGACGATGAATCGCCACGGCAGGCGCTGGATGAGGTATGCGATCGGCGGCGCCGAAGCGATCCCGGAACAGGCCAAGGATCAATACACGCAACCGACGCGCATCGACTGGGACAAGCTGATCTTGCTCGGCGACGTGATCGCGGGAAAACACCCTGGATGCACTTCCGACCGCCAGATCACGGGCCTTGTCCTGCGCGGCGATGGCGTGCAATTCACCGCCGTCGGCCATCTTGTTTATCAGCGCTGCAGGAAAATGGGCTTGGGAACTGAAGTCCCGACGGAGCTTTTCCTGCAGGATGAGAAATACATCCCTTGATCCAACTCACGCTGATCCAGGGAATTTGAATTGACGCTAGCACGCCACCCTGGCGCAGAGCGTAGGGGGCTGATCAGTCTTCGGGGTTATATTCTTTGGCCGTGTACGTAACCGACGCAGATCTAGGCCCTTCGCTTAACTTTTTTACCATGGCCCCGGCTTCTTCGGTCGTGGAGAATTCGACGATCTTGCCGTTCTCCGTGAGCCAAAACAAGCCGGAACCGAGTTCGCGAGCGGGCTGCCGGTCGCACAAAATTCTGTACATGGGAAACCTCCTAATCGTGCCGCAAAGCGGAATCGATTGGGTTTGAGAGATTTGCGGAAAAATGAACGATAGGGCTTTTGAGCTAGGTAAGCAAGGGCGGCCTGGCGCTGGACCGAAGGTGTCGCTGCACAGAATGTACAGTCTAGCGCGAGGTCGCATTGAGAATCGTCATCAACGCTCCAATGTCCGCGATTCTTTCTAACTCCAGGACCAAGCTCACACTATGCTCAATGGCATCCGGCCCCAGCTGGCTGCAACCACAGTCACGATATTTGGCCAGGAGTTCACTGTCGGTCAGCGGCAGCGCGGGGTCGCCGCGCGGGATGTCCACGCGGGCGCCGTAGCTTTTGCCGTCGGTGGTGTGGATCGTGACCGGATTGCCGACGAACTCGGTATCCGGGCCGACGTCGGCGAGACCGGGCCAGATGGGCACATCGGGGAACGAAAGATGAACTTTCTTGCGCGCCTCGACGATGCTGCGATCCTGGAATTTTTGCGGCGTGAATGTCTCGAGGTTCACTCGACGATCCACCACGGCGGCAGCGATGCAGTAAGGCATGCTGAACTTCGCCTGGTACGGCGTCGCCGGCTCGGTGAAGGCAAGCACGCGCAGGGCGCGCTCCGACGTGCCCACGTCGATTTCGGCGATGTCGCTGTGCTCGAGGCCGTGCTCATCCAGTAATTGAAATACTCCGTCCAGCGCTCGATGGGTGTGGTAGCAGCTCGGATATTTCTTCAAACCGATGCCGGGCGATTCGATATAGAAAGGCCGGCCCAGACTTTCCGCCATGCGCTCGGCGTCGTGGTGCCCCGCGCCGACCAGCGTGTCGTAGAAACCGTTCTTCGTTTCGATGATGTTGGGATTCGCCGTGATTCCGGCCTGCGCCATCAGCGCGGCGATCACGCCGTTGCGGCAGGCGTTGCCCGCCGCCATGGCGCCGGCGTTGCTGCCGTGATTGGCCGAGAGGCCGCAGGCAAGATTTCCCGCGATGCCCAATGCCATTCTGGTCTTGGTCGCATCCAGTTTGAGAAGCCTGGCGCAGGCAGCGGCGGCGCCGATAGAACCGTACCAGGTCTGATGATTCAGCCGCGCTTGCATGAGCTTGAAGTCGGCGTGCAGCGCCAGCTTGCCTTCGACTTCCAGTCCGACGATGTAGGCCGTGAGTATGTCTTGGCCCGAAGCGCCGAGATGCTCGCCGAGGCTCAGCACGGCGGGCAGAACCAGCACGCTCGGGTGGCCGATCTTCACGCCGCAGTCATCGTAATCCAGCGCGTGCGCGATCGTGCCATTGGCCAGCGCCGCATCGGCGGCCGAAACTTTGACGCCCGCGCCGAACACGGACGCCTGCGCCGGCCCGCTGAGCCGCGTCGCGTAGCTCGCGATCGTCTGGCTCACCGGTTCGCCAACGCCCGCAAGCGCAGCGCCGATGCAATCGAGCGCCGTTCGCTTCGCCTTCTCGACGGCGTCGCGGGGAATTTTTTGGTAACCGGTGTTGACGATAAAGTCGGCAATCTTCTCGGTGGCACCCATGAGTCACCTCGTTGCTGCGGATTAAACACGCAGGGGCGGGTTTCAAGCCCGCCCCTGCAAATGAAATTTTGTCTCTCTCGCGCTCTTTCAAGCGGTGCGATCGGCCGGCGCGGAGCTATTGGAATCATCGACGGGCGAACTCTCGATGTATAGCGTATCCGGGCTGATGTCTTGCTCGTGGGGCCATTGCACGGTTCCGTGAGCGATTTTCACCTGCCTGAAATAGCCGATGTCCTTGAGCTCGCGAAACACTCCGAACTCCAGATAAGGCCGGGCATCGAACCTTCTAACGCTGTTGTCGTTGAACTTCAGCTCAAGCGAAAAATCTTCGTTGGCCTTTACCGCGATGACCTTCTTCATTTGAGGCCTCACTATCTCAGAGGCTCGATTCGGGAAAATGCCTGGCCGGCAACTGCCAAATGCCGATCCTTCATTAACTCCTCTTGATGAATCTCGATCCAGGCTTGCACCAACTTGAGCTTGGCGGTTCGAAGCGTCCCTTCTAAAATGCCGCCGTCCGGAATGGAGATGACCGCTTCATCATCACCGCTTTCAACATGCAGATGTGGCTGGCGGTGCTTCTTATTATCAAAATAATACATCAACACCACTATGCCATAAGACATTGAAATAACGGGCATCTGATTTCACGCAGTCGCTCAGCCAAACCCAAACGTCAGATAAAACCGATGCCCCTAGCGACAAAATCTACCTACGCCGCCGCCTGCAACCCGTGGCCGTTGCCGCCGCCGAGCACGGCGCCGGGCAGGGCGCCGGTATGTTCGTCTTTCTCGACCAGCACCTGGCCGTTGACGATGGTCATTTCGATGCCCACGGATTTTTGCACGAAGCGTTTTTCGTTGCCCGGCAGGTCTTGCACCATGTGCGGATCGCATTCGCGGATCGTCGCCGGATCGAAGAGGCACAGGTCCGCCGCCATGCCGCGCCTGAGCAGGCCGCGGTCCGGCAGGCCGAAGATCGACGCGACCATGAACGTCAATTTGCGCACGCCCTCTTCCAGGCTCATGATGTTTTTCTCGCGGATCCAGTAGCCGAGCAGCCGCGTCGCGTAGCCGAAGCCGGCGTCGTAAATCAGATGCGCGCCGGCGTCGGACTGGCCGACGAGCACGTAAGGGCTGCGGATGATTTCCGCCACCGCTTGCTCGTCGCCGTTGGTGCTGGAAGTCTGGAACTCGGTGTCCAATCCTTCTTCGAGCGAGAGATCGAGAAACGCGTCGATCACGTCCTGGCCGCGGATCCTGGCGATCTCGGCCACGCTCTTTTTTTCGAGCCGCTTGTTTTCCGGCTTGACCGCGTTGATCAGATACACCAGATCCCAGCGGCGCGAGAAGCGCGAGGATTTTTTCTCTTCCACCGCTTCGTAGCGCATTTTCTTGCGCGTCTCCGGGTCTTGAATCGCCGCGATGCGCGCTTCCAGCGGCAAAAAGAGAATCGTCTTCCAGGTCGGCAGATCGTCGAACACCTGCGCGTTTTTCATGGTCAGGCGGTTGTTGAACAGCCGCGCATTGCACAGCGGATAGGACTGCACGCCACGGTCGATGGTCGCTTTCGCGGCGTCCAGCAGCACGCGCCACTCGTTGGGCTTGTCCCAGCGATGGGCGATGCTTTGCCAGATCACCGGCCGCCCCGAGCGCGAGGAGATCTCTTCGAACAGCTTCAGGCTCTCCGGTATCGGCACCGACACGCCGAGCGAGCCGCGCGAAATCTGCACCGCGCCCCGGTTGATCTCGCCCAGCGCGGAGGCGAGCTCGACGATCTCTTCGTCGGTGGCGAAGCGGCTTTGGATCGGCGTGCCGTCGGCGTACATGTGCACCGGATTCTGATTGGTGGAAAATCCGATGGCGCCGGCGCGCACGCCGGCCTTCAGCACCTCTTTCATCTGCTGGATTTCCGCCGGCGTGGCCGCACGCTCCAGGGACGCCTCGCCCATCACGAACTGGCGCAGCGCGCAATGCCCCATCAGCGCGGCGACGTTGACGCCGAGATTGCCGCGCAGCTTGTCCAGATACTGCGGGAAGCTCGTCCACGCCCATTTCACGCCGGCCCGCAGGGCCTGCAGCGAGATCGCTTCGACCCGCTCGAAACTTTTGAGGATGGTTTCTCGATCCTGCTCCTTGCACGGCGCCAGCGCCAGCGCGCAGTTGCCGGGAATAACCGTGGTCACGCCGTGATAACAGGAGGAAGTCGCCAGCGGATCCCACAGCAATTGCGCATCGAGATGGGTGTGAAAGTCGATGAAGCCCGGAGAAACGGCGAGCCCGTCGGCGTTGATCGTGCGTCTGGCGCTGGCGCTGATGCGCCCGGTCTCGACGATCCGCCCGCCCTCGACCGCCACGTCGCCGAGATAGGACGGCAGCCCGCTGCCGTCGTAAATCCGCCCGCCTTTGATCAGAATATCGTACGCCATGTGGGCTCCTCCTTGGGCTGATGGCAGAGCTTACAGACTGGAGCCGGCGGCTGTCAACCAAAGACCGGCTTGGCGCGCGCCGGCGATCGCGCTATGAAACAAGGCAAGCGATTCGACCCGAGGTGCGCGGCCATGGCGATCTCTCCCGATGAACCGAAAAGTTCCGAACAGGTGCGGCAATGGATTGAACAACACGCGCTCGCGCGCGACCGCTTCGCTTCTGTCGCGGCAAAATATGACGGGCACCGCGCCGCCCACGGCTGCTACGATGTGTATCCCTATCCGAACGGCTCGTTGCTCGGAACTCTGGCGGCAGCGCATCGAGCCCGGCGCATACTCGAAGTCGGCTGCGGCCTCGGTTACAGCGCGCTCTGGCTTGCCTACGGCGCCGGATCGGGAGCGGTTGTCGAATCCGTCGAGCGCGACCCCGAGCACGCCGCCATCGCAGTCGCTCACTTCCGCGCCGAAGGTCTGAGTGAACGCGTCAAAGTTTTGCCGGGACTCGGCGCCCAGGTTTTGCCGGCGCTCGAGAGCGCCTACGACCTGGCTTACTTCGATACCGATCCGGCGGAATCGCTGATCGATCTGGAGCAGTTCCGGCGATTGCTCAACCCGGGCGGTCTGTTGATATCGGCGAATCTATTCCTCGGCCAGTACGCGCCCGCTCTGCCCGGGCTCGAAAAAACCGCCGAGTATCGCGAGCGCATCCTCGACGCCGCGCGCTGGCTCACCAGCTTTCTACCCGACGGCACCGCGCTCAGCATCAAACGCTGAAACCGTCAAAGCGCGCGCTCGGTCTCCTTCCACGGCGCCAGACGTTTTTGCAGCTTCTCGACGGCGCTGCTCAGAACCACGCCGAGCAGCGCCAGCAGAATCACCGGCACGAAAAATTTGTCGGTGGCGAGCGCGCTCGAGTAGCGAATCAAGAGCGCGCCCATGCCGGTCACCGCGGTAAACATCTCGGCCGTGATGATGCCGATCAGCGCGCGCCCCACCGCCAGACGGATGCCGGCCATGATGAATGGCAGCGCCGCGGGCAGAATGATCTTGGTGAAGAGCTTGCCTTCGCCGGCGCCGTAGGCGCGGCCGACTTCGACGAGCTGCGCGCTCACCGTGCGCACGCCGCTGAAAGTATTCATCAATACCGGGAACAGCCCGCTCAAAAACACCACGGCGATTTTCGAGGAATCGCCCAGGCCGAACCAGAGCAGCAGCAGCGGAATCAGCGCCACGCGCGGCGTGGCGTCGAAGGCGTAAACGTACGGATCGAGCAAATACTCGGCGAGGCGATAGCGCCCCATCAGCAAACCGACGGCAATGCCGAGCGCGAGCGCGGCGCTCAAGCCGACCGCGAACACGCGCAGGCTGCCGAGGGCGCTGCGTTGAAACTCGCCGGTGACAATGACCTGAAGAAACGCCCCGCCGATGGCGCTCGGATAGGAAAGAAACAGCGGATTGACCCGCCGCCCGAAGATTTCCCAGAGCGCAATGATCCCGACGATCGACGCCGCGCGCACCGCGCCGAGATGCTCGGCGAGGCGAAACGGCCGGGTTTGCGGCAGCGCAAGCTCGGCGAAGGCTTGTCGTTCTAAAGCATTGAGCGCCATGACATCAAACGATTCGCGCGCACATCATCAGCCGAGACCCCGCTCGGTTTCTTTCCAGGTCGCCAGCCGGCGCTCCAGCCATTGGGTCGCGCGCACCAGGACGACGCCCAGGAGCGCCAGCACGACGATCACCACGAACATTTTCGCGGTCTCGAAGATATTGCCGTAGAGGGACAGCATCGCGCCGAGGCCGGTGATCGCGGTGAAAAGCTCCGCGACGATCATGCCCACCAGCGCGCGCCCGACGGCGATGCGCACCCCGGCCATGATAAACGGCAGCGCCGCGGGGCAAATCACCTTGAAGAGAATCTGCCGCGGCGGCGCCAGATAGGCGCGCGCCACTTCGACCATGGCCGCGCTGACGTTTTGCGCGCCGCTCGCGGTGTTGATCAAGATCGGAAAGAACGCGAAGAGAAACACCACCGAGACTTTGACGCTGAAGCCGAGCCCGAACCACATCATGAGCAAGGGCGTGAGCGCGACCTGCGGCGTCGCGTAGAGCGCGTTGATCAGCGGCTCGAAGAACGCTTCGGCGGTGCGCGACATGCCCAGAACCAGACCGAGAGCGACGCCGAGGACCAGCGAGGCGATAAATCCCGCGGCGAGGGCGCTCAAGCTCACCGCCAGCTGTCGGATCAATTCGCCCGAGGCGATGAGCTTGACGAAAGCCTCGGCAACGGCGCTCGGATAGGTGAAGAGAATCGGATCGGTGCGGCGTCCGAAGTATTCCCAGAGCGCGAGAAAAACCGCCACCGACGCCAGGCGAAGGAGATTCGGATGATCGTAGAGCGACCGGCGCCGCTCGGTCCGCAGACCCAGCTCCTCGATGATCTGCTCGCTGCTCGGCGGCGCCATCCTCACCCTCGCAGCGAATCGCGCAAACGCGCGCGCAGTTGCGCGAAACGCGGATCGGCTTTGACGTCGCCTTCCCAGCGCGGCCGCGGCAGGTCGATGCGCACTTCTTCTTTGATCCGGCCGGGCCGCGCCTGCATCACCACGACCCGATCGGACAGATAGATCGCCTCGTCGATGCTGTGGGTCACGAACACGACGGTGGATTCGGTCTGCGCCCAGATTTTCAACAATTCTTCCTGCAGTTGCTCGCGCGTCTGCGCGTCGACTGCGCCGAAGGGCTCGTCCATCAGCAAAATCTCCGGCCTTTTCGACAGCGCGCGGGCGATGCCGACCCGCTGCTGCATGCCGCCCGAAATCTGATGCGGATAGTAATTTTCGAAGCCTTTGAGGCCGACAATTTCGAGATACTTTTCCGCGGCGGCGCGCCGCTCTGCCCGCGCCAGGCCCTCGATCTCCAGGCCGAACTCCACGTTGCTCAAGACCGTGCGCCAGGGCAGCAGGCCGAACTGCTGAAACACCATGCAGCGGTCGCGACCCGGCGCCGTGACCCGCTGCCCGTTCACCAGCACCTCGCCGCGGTCCGGCGCCAGCAGGCCGGCGATGATGCGAATCAACGTGGTCTTGCCGCAGCCGCTCGGCCCGAGCAGAGAGACAAACTCATTCCTGCGGATGGAGAGGGAAACGTCGTAGAGCGCGACGAGTCCGGGCTTGCGAGGATCGTTCTGCTCGAAAAAAACCTTTGAGAGGCGGCGCACCTCCAGCATTCATCGGCCCCGGCTGCAACTCGCCAGCTTTATTTCCGGCCCAATTCCTTGAGTGCCCGATCGACGAATCGGCGGTCGAAGAACTGGCCGTACGGCACCGGCGTTTCGAGGTAGCCGACCTTTTTCAGAAAATCGACGGTGAAGTTGTACGAGGCCTCGGAAATATCGCCGTTGACGCCCCACAGGCGCGGATCGGCGAGATCGTAGGTCTTGCTCAATACGTCCACCGGCTCGTCCGGGAGAATTTTGTGCGCGACTTCGACGGTGCCGGCTTTGTTGGCGGCGATCCAGCGGTTGGACTCGATGATCGCCTTGGCGAGCTTATAGAGAGTGTCGGGATTTTTTTGGATGTAGTCGGTTTTAGCCATGCCGAACTCGTAGGGGATCTCGGGCACGACCTTGGGCACGTTGATGAGATCGATGATGTCCGGATAGGCGCCGAGCTTGGCCACTTCGGTATTGGTCACCACGGTCATGTCGACTTTGCCCGCGATCAACGCTTTGAAGCGATCCGCCGGCGAGCCCACGGCGACGTATTTGAACTTCTCCGGATCGAGGCCGCTGCGCTCGATCACGATGCGCGGAATATGATAGGAGATCGCGCCGATACCGGACACCGCCACGCTTTTGCCCACCAGCGCCTGCAGCGTCGTGCCGGCTTCGCGCCGCGCGATCAGGTGATAGGGCGTGATCGGATTGGCGACGACCCACAGCTTGACCGGGACTTTCTTCGCCGCGCCGACGATCCCTTCCGTGGCGCCCATGTTGATCGACACGTCGATATCGCCCGAGAGCAGCGCCTTGACGTGGGTGTTGTCGCCGCGGAATTCGACGACCTCGACGTCGAGGCCGTTTTTCTTGAAGAAGCCTTTTTCGACGGCGACGTAGGGCGTGATCGACTCGAGCGAAGGCGGGCTCAGGGACGAGCCCATTTTGATTTTCTGCGCGTCGCCCAGCGAAGGCAACGCCACCAGCCCGAAACCCGCAACCAGCAATGCCGATTTCCAGTTCATAAGCGCTCTCCTGTCAAGGTTCATTCTCCGAGGCGATGGTCACCCCATAACACAGGCTTCCCCAACTTCCAACGATGTCGCGCTTCGCGCTGAGCGCCGGCAATCGATGTGCGCCGTGAGGCTTCACGACAACAACAGATCTAAATCTTCCCGCGTGAGATTGCGCATGACGCTGTTGTCGGCGGTAATGATGGCGTCGGCCAGGTCGCGCTTGGACTGCTGCAGAGCGAGCACCTTTTCTTCTACCGTATCGCGGGCGATCAGCCGGTAGGCGAACACGCGGCGGGTCTGGCCGATGCGGTGGGCGCGGTCGATAGCCTGCGCTTCCACGGCGGGGTTCCACCAGGGATCGAGCAGATAGACGTACTCCGCGGCGTGCAGATTGAGCCCCAGGCCGCCGGCTTTGAGGCTGATCAGAAACAGCTTGGCCTGAGGATCGTTCTGGAATTGCTCCACCCGCGCCTGGCGGTCGCGGGTGCGGCCGTCGAGATAAATGTAGGGAATGCCCGCAGCATCCAAACGGCTGCGCACGATGGCGAGCAGGCTGGTGAACTGGGAGAAAACCAGCACCTTGTGATTTTCTTCCAGCACCTGATCGAGCTGCGCGAGCAGGGTCTCGATCTTGGCGCTCGACTCGGCGTGCTTTTTTTTGTCGATCAAGCCTGGATGGCAGGCCGCCTGGCGCAGGCGCAGCAGCGCCTCGAGGACTTGAATCTTGAACTGGCCGTCGCCGCCGGCGCCGTTTTTGAGCAGCCGCGCGCGATAGTAATCGCGCAGCTCGGTGTAAAGCTTTTTGTCCTTGGCTTCGAGATCGCAGTAAATGGTCTGCTCGGTTTTTTCCGGCAGCTCGGTGGCGACCTGGCTTTTCGTGCGCCGCAGAATAAAAGGCCGCAGCGCCTTGGCGAGCAGGGCGCGCGTGTTTTCGTCGGGGTTGCGCCCGACTTTGCCGAACACGCCGGCGCTGCCGAGCATGCCGGGATTGAGAAACTCGAACAGGCTCCAGAGCTCGCCCAGATGATTTTCCACCGGGGTGCCGCTCATCGCCAGTCGATGGTCGGCGCGGAGCAGGCGCACGGCCTTGGCGGCAAGCGTACCGGAGTTTTTGACCGCCTGGGCCTCGTCGAGAATGCAGTAATCGAAGCGCCGCTCCTTGAAGTGAAGCGCGTCGCGCGCCAGCGTCCCGTAGGTGGTGATGACGAGATCGTAGTGATCGAAGTGCTCGCCGGATTTGCGCCGGCCCGCGCCGGAATGGTCGAGAGTCTTCAACTGCGGCGCAAAGCGCGCCGCCTCCTTTTTCCAGTGAAACACCAGCGAGCGCGGCACCACGACGAGGGAAGGGCGCGGCGCATTTTCGCCGGCGTTCGCCCGGCGGGTTTCGAGCAGCGCCAGAACCTGAATGGTTTTGCCGAGGCCCATGTCGTCGGCGAGGCAGCCGCCGAAGCCGCAGCGCTGGAGAAAAAACAGCCAGCCGAGGCCCTCGCGCTGATAGCCGCGCAACTCGCCGGCGAACTCGGGCGGCGGATCGGCCGGCGTCACGCCGGAGAAATCGCGCAGCTCCTGGCGCAGGCGCGAGAAGCCGGCGTCGACGGCGATCTCGGGCTCGGCGGCGAGCAAGGCATCGAGGAGCCCGGCCTGCGGCCGCGAGAAGCGCAGATGCTTTTCTTCCAGGTGTCCGAGGCCGGCCAGGAGACCGTATTTTTTCATCCACTCTTCGGGCAGCACGCCGAGGCTGCCGTCGTCGAGCTTGACCGTGGACTCGCCCTGCCGGATCGCGCGCAGAAGCTGCGGCAGCGCGATCCGGGTCTCGCCGAATACCGCGCTGCCGTCGAGCTCGAACCAGTCGACGCCGGATTTCAATTCCAGCGTGAGCTTTTCCGGCGTGCGATAAATTTTGCCTTCGGCTTCGACCTGCCAGCCTTCGCCGGTGAGAGCGCGCACCGCCTTGGGCAGCAAATCCGAGTAAAGCTCGACGTCCCCGCCCGCGCCGCTCACGAGATCGCGAAAGCCGAGCTGATTCAGGCGCCGGCGCGCGGCGGCTTCGGCCGCGCCATCGCGCCGGATCAACAGCCGCTGCTCTTTTTGGAACAGGGCGCCGTTGCGCTCGCTGTAGGGAATCTTCTCGCCGCCGTATTCGAACAACAGCTTGCCCAGCAGCCGCGGATGGCGAAAAGGATGGTTTCGCCCCGGCTTGATCACCAGATGCGGTTTGGGCGCCGGGGCGATTTCCGCGAATTGCAGCTCCCGGGGCAAGTCGAGCCGCGGGCGCTCGGCGAAACGCAGCACCTCGCCGAGAAAAGCTTCGCCTTCGCTGCGCGGAATCAGCAGCTCGCGGCGCGTGCGGAGGAGCGCGAGCCAGCCGAAAGCGCCGCCGTCGTCGAGCCGCGCGGCGCGGCCGTCGTAAAAAACCAGGCCGCCGGCGAGATAAAGATCGGGCCGGGCGAGATCCATGATTTCGCCGCCGCGCCGGAGCTCGCCGTAAGCGCGATAGCTGGCGCCATCGTCGCACGGCGCCACGCGCAGATGAAATTCCCAGGCCGCGCCGTCATCCCACTGAAGCGGCGCGGCCGCCGCGGCGGCGGCGGACGATGAGCGGAGCGCGCAGCGGCCGGTGCCGCACATCAGCGGCAGCACCGTCTCCCAGAGCGGCGCGGGCAGGGCAAAGTTGGGGTAGGTGGACTCGGGACGATAGTACGACGAGTAGGAGTAACCGAAATCGCGCCGCGAGCCGAAAAGCATCGCCAGAAGGCGCCGGTCGACGCCGTCCGGCGCGGCGTCGATGTCGTGGGGGCCGAGTTTCTTTTCCTTGAGCTTGCCCCAGCTGCCGTCGGCGCGCCGCTCGCGCTGGGCGACGTCGATGATGAGCCGCCCCGCGCTCCGCGAAGCCGCAACGTCGACGATGTAAACGAACTCGCGCTCCGGGCCGCCGGAGGATCGCGGGCGGCGCTCACCGCCCAGGCTCAAAGACTCCAGCAGCGGCTCCAGCTCTTTTTTCCACGAAGGGCCGGCGCCAGCGTTGGGCGGCGGCCGAAGTTTGACGTCGGCTTCGATGGTCGATCCGCGCAGGTAGCCGTGCTGCTCGGCGGCCAGCGCCGCCGCCCAGATGTGCTTGCACGGCTCCAGGTCGCGCTCGAAAAACGGGCAGGTGCATGAGTAGTCGAGAAATTCATCGATGGCGGTGATCTCCACCGCGTAGCGCAGAGCCCCCTGCACCACCGCGCGCACCGAGGTGCGGTCGCCATCGATCCGTTTGACGGCGCCGCGGTGAAAGTAGTCGCGGCCGCGCTGCTGGGTGAGCCGGCCGACTTCATCGCTGATCTGATCGGTGAGATAGCCCATAAATCCGCGAGTCGAGCGCGCCGGCGAATCGTTTCCCCGCGCGCTGCCTATCCGGTTAGATTGACAGACCGGCAATCGCCGTGCAACAAAAGCCAGTGTTCAACGAGGATCAGCTTATGAATCGCCGCATTATCGACGCCGACGGCCATGTGCGCGAGACCGACGCGGAAATCATCGAGTACATGTCGGCCGGCTATCGCGCGCGCCGCGAGGCGATGCTTTACTTTCCCTTGACGCCGCATCACGGCTGGCACCGCTCGATTCCCGCCAACGATTTTCGCCCGTCGGATTTCCGCGTGCCCGACTGGCGCGAATGGGCCGCCAAGCTCGACGAAGGCGGCTTCACGCTCACGGTGCTTTACCCGACGCGGTTCATGCACATCGGCCAGATCGGCAACCCGCCCTACGCCGTCGAGCTCTGCCGCGCTTACAACGACTATCTTCACGATAAATTTCTCGTCCACGACCGCCGTTTCCGCGGCATGGCGCTCCTGCCGCTGCAGGACCCCGGAGCCGCGGTGAAGGAGCTGCGCCGCGCGGTGAAAAAATACGCCATGCTCGGCGGCATTTTGCCCGCGGAAGGATTGCCGCTGCCGCTCGGGCACCGGCAGTTCTGGCCGATCTTTCAGGAAGCCGACAAGCTTGGCTGCGCGCTCTCGATCCATTCGTGCAACTCGCTTCGCGACAACGACCGCTATCTCGCGCCCAACGAGGCGGCGGTGCTCACCCACGTGATCCCGCAGATGCGCCAGTTCAACAACATCATGTTCTCCGGGTTGATGAGCAAGCTGAAAAATCTCCGCCTCGGCTTTCTCGAAGCGGGCTCGGGCTGGGTGGCGTTTTTAGTGAGCAAGATCGAGGAGCGGTTGGAGCGGGTCGCGCCCAGGGAACGTCCGGTTTTGCCGAGTGAGCTCCTGGCGCGCAGGCAGCTCTATTTTCAATGCGGCGAAGAGATCACGACGAAACGGGATATCGAGTTGCTCGGCGACGACTGCCTCCTGTGGGCTTCCGACTTTCCGCACGAAGCGACGCGCACCGACATGCGCAAGCTCGTCCGGGAGCATTTCAGCCGCAAGGATCTCAGCCCCCAGGCCAAGAGAAAAACCATCTACGACAACGCCAAGCGGTTTTATGCGCTATAAAAACTGCTTGGTTCAAATCGTTCGATCGCTTCGCTCCGTTCAACCGCTGCGCTCGGTTCAAACCCCCCCTTCATCCTCCCCCGCGTCGCGGGGGAGGACAGAGGTGAGGGTTGAACGTTTTGAACGGCTTGAACGATTTGAACGCCCTATTGCACGGCTTTGATAAATCCGCTCTGATCGATCTCCCGGACAATCCGGCTTTCAGCGAAATCTTCCGGCTTGGCGCCCTTCGCCTTCGGATTGGTCGGCTCCAGACCGCGCAGCAGGCTCGCGATGCCCGGCACGGACGGATACGGCGGCAGGACGAGATTGCTCTTGATGATCAGGTCGTAGCTTTCGTCGAGCAATTCGCGGTCCTCGGTGCGAAAAGTTCTGCCCATCGCTTTGACGGCGAACGCTTTGTCTTTCTGGCCGCGTGCGACCCCTTCGATGTAAGCGCGCATGAAACGCCGCACCGTGTCCTCGTTGGTTTTCAGATAGCGCCGGGTCGTCACCACGCCGTTGATGTGATACTCGGCGTCGAGCTTGGACATGTCGAGCAACTCCTTGAGCTTCGCCTTCTTGGCTTGAAGCGTCGCCGGCGGGCTCAGCGCCGCGGCCTGAATTTTCCCGGTGAGAATCGCGGTGACGGTCTCCGCCGGACCGCCGGTCTGCACCATGGTGATATCGCGCTCGGGATCGATGCCGTGGGCGCGCAGGGCAAAACGCGACGCGAGATCGGAGAGCGTGCCGAAGCGCGTGGTGCCGAAAACCTTGCCTTTTAAATCCTCCATCCGGTTGATGTCCGGCCGGCCGTAAATCCAGAACAGAAATTTCTTCACGATGGTCGCGATGATCACGGTATCGGCGCCGGAGAGATTGGCCTGAATCGACGCCGCGCCGCCGAGCTGAATGATCGGCAATTCGCCGGCGAGCATCGCCTGCAGCGCGAGCGAGCTGCCCGGAATGCTGATCGCCTCGACGCTGAGGCCGTGCTTTTCGTAGAAACCGCCTTCCTTGGCGAGCCACATGGACATCTGGGTGGCCGAGGTGGAGCCGCCGCCGACACGAATCTTCTCCAAGCGCTTTTCCTGGGCGACGGCATCGCTCGAGCGCTCGGCGAGCAGCGCGAGCGCGACAAACGCAACGGCAAGAATTCTCCTCATGATTGGCTCCTGCGACCTGACTTCAGCCGATTTTCATCAGATCGGCCTGAGTGAGCTGGCGGAAAGAAAACCTATAACCCTCGTAGATCGCGATGCCGTAAAACAGCACGTCCATCGGGTTGAACGTCGCCCGCATCAGGCCCGCAATGATTTCGAGATCGAGCTTGCCCAGAATGTCGAAGATCGGAATATGCTGCTCGCGCGCGATGGTGCCCACGACGGTGAGAAGATTGCCGGCCGCGCAGCCGATCAGCGACCCGACCGCGCCGACGATGCCGAAGCTGCGATCGATGCCCTTGCCGAAGGTTTTCACCGCGTAGCCGACGAGAACACCCACGCCCACCGCCATCCAGCCGATCTGGTAATGCGTCGCGACCGTGATCGCGGCCCAGACACAGGCGCCGGCCAGCGCCGCCGCGGCGCCGGCGATGACCGCGAGGATCAGGTTCTGCTCGCCTTTAATGCGCTGCATCGCCGCCTGCAAAATCAGCGGATCGACGGTGCTCTGTTGCTCGGCCTGCAACGGCTGTGTCGGCTCGGACATGGCAACCTCCCTGCCAGGGTCAGCGAACTGCAAGATCACTGCGCCAGAGCCACGAGCCCGCGCATTTTGTCGATGTTCAGACGGCGCAGGAACCCGGGGTTGCGAAACCAGATCGTGTTGAAACGGAAATCGTACATTTCGCGGATCGCGTCGTCGGCGGACCAGCCGTCGATCAGCATCCGGTAAGCCGCCACGACGTAGCCGGTGCGATCCCGGCCCTCGGCGCAGTGCACGAAGACCGGCCAATTATCGCGGTTCGTAAGGACCTTGAGGACTGCCGCCAGCTCCGCCTCTTCGGGATCCCATGCGCGCGCGGCGACGCGCACGTACTGGAGCTTCGTGCCGCGCAGCAGCGGCAGATCGTCGTGCCGGCCACGCAGATTGACGACGGTTTTGACTCCGGCGGCCTCCAGATTGCGAAATCCTTCCGCCGTCGGCTGCGCGCCGCGCCACAGGGCCGGCGACACTTTCGCGAAATTCTCCACCCCCGAAATGCAATTGTCGCAGGGCCCGACCCAGGTCCGGCTCGACGCGCCGCTCGGCCGCTCCTCGCAGCCGGCGCAGAGAAGTAAAATGAACGCGGCCAGCGCGATCCAGTGGCGCGGCATCGACAATGGGAATTGGCAAGCCACCGGGAGCGAGGGTAACCGCCCGGCGCCTTCGATGCAAACCGGATCAGGCGCGAAGAAAGTCCGCCACCAGCGCGTTGAAGCGCTCCGCCTGGTCCCACTGCACCCAGTGGGCGCACCGGTCGAACAGGTGAAATTCGGCGTTGGGAATGAGTTGGAAGAGCAGCAGGCCGCGCTCCACCGAAACTCCGCGGTCCTGGGCGCCCCAGAGGAGCAACGTTTTCGTCTTGAGGCCGGGCAGCTCGTCGAAGAGCGGCCGCGGCGGCTTGACGCCGCGCCGAAGCCGCGCCGCCTCTTGATTCTTGCCGATGCTCATCTCGTGGCGCGCGCGCACCAGCTCCTCGGTCACCAGCTCCTTGCGAAACAGCGTGCCCAGGGTGAGCGCGCGCATGTTCTCCAGGCTCGGTAGGTACTCGCGCAATTCTTCGGAGTGCTTTTGTCCCAGCGCCTGGGATTCCGCCGAGCCCCTAGGCGCAAGCGTGCCGCTGGTCGTGGTAACGAATTTGCCGACGCGCGAATCTTCCAGCGCCAGGCGCGCGGCGATATAGCCGCCCACCGAATTGCCCACCACGTGATAGCGCTCGAGCTTCAGCGCGTCGATGAACGCCTTGGCGTGAGCGACGCGATATTCGATGGAAAGATCCGCCGGATTATCCGTGCGGCCGAAGCCGGCCTGATCGTAGGCGTAGACCGTGAAACCGGCGGCAGCGAGCGGCTCGATGTTGAGCTGCCAGTTGACCTGCGCGGATGCGCCCGGCGCCGCGCCGTGGATCAGCACCACGGGAAAACCGTTGCCGGTTTTCACATAGAAAGTTTTCAGCCCGCCGGCCTCGACGTAGGCTTCCATCGGTCCTGCTATTTTCCCGTGCCCGCCTCGGCATAGCGCAGCACCTTGCCGCCCTTGGGCGCGCGGGTCGGGCCGTAGGGCGTGTCTTTCTCGATGTAGATGCACGAGCCGGCGGTGTAAATCGTGCCGCCGATCTCGATCTCGCCTTCGAGCACGTAGAACATCTCATGGTACGGATGGCTGTGCACGGGGATATCGGTGCCGGGGCCCCAGTGGCGGATCATCATCTCCGGCCCCGCGCCGCCGGGCGAAACGTGCAGCCATTTGGTGTAGCCGCGCCCGCTCTTTTTCTTCTCGACGTCGTTTTCATTGACGGCGTAAATCGCCATAACTTCTCCGCTGTGAAAATCTCCACCGCAGAGACGCTGATCGGGCACAGGGCGCTTCCTCAGTCTCCGTGGCCTCTGCGCCTCCGCGGTGAATTTTTCCAAACCCTATCCCGCCGCTACAGTCTTGCCGAGATTGCGCTCGCTCTCCGGCACCCATTTTTCGTAGGCGGGAATCACGATCGCTTTATTTTTCGCCGGATCGCGCACCACGCACTTGGGATCTTCGCCGCGCCGGACCTTTTCGATTTCTCTCAGATACATCTGGCGCAGCTTGATGATGCCGTCGTCGATGGCCGGCCCCAGATGCTCGTTCTCGCGGTCGGCGATCGCCGGCATGCTGTCCACCACCATGCCGTCCTCGATGAAATGCAGCGGCGGGATTTCGTAGCCGAGCACCGGATTGTCGGAGTCGCGATACTCTTTGTAAGGCGCGATGAATTCCTGGGGCGGCTTCCAGCGCTTGCTGAACGGATCGCCCTCGTACTTGCCGGGATTGTCCGCCGGCTTGAAGCGCACGCGCATCAGCATCGTGTGCGTGTCGTCGATGGGCACGCTCCAGCGCGCCGCGGACACCGGCGTGCCGGCCTTCTCGCCGGACAGGTAACGGCCGCCGCTGCCGCCGCAGCTGATGCCGGGCATCAGCAAATGATGCTCGCGATAGTTGAGCATGCCGGGCTCTTTGGTTTTGCGATAGGCCTTGTACACAAGACCCCATTCGGTCTCGTGAAAGCCCAGCTCCGGCTCCGTGCTCATGATATCCGGCCAGGCGCCGCCGTGGGTGAAGCTCGGATGCACCGGATCCATGCCGTTCTCGACGCACTGCAGCCAGTTGCAATTCTGAAAGCCCTGAATCGTGATGTAAACATCGCCCTCGCCGACGAGGAAATTGTAGCGCGGCACCAGCGGCACCGGAGCCGGACCGAAATAAGCGAAGATCAGGCCGCCGAGCTCTTCGACCGGGTACGCCGGCAGGCGAATGTCTTCTTTTTTAAGCGGGCTGTTGGCCGGCTCGCCGGGGATCTGCACCAGCTTGCCGCCGGTGTTGTAAAGCCAGCCGTGGTAGCGGCAGCGCACGCCGTCGCGCTCGATGTCGCCGAGACAAAGATTCGCGCGCCGGTGCGCGCAGTAGGCGCCGATCACGCCGGCGTGGCCCGCCGCGTCGCGAAACAGCACGAGATCCTCGCCGAACACGCGGATGAAGGTGGGCTTCATTTTCAAGTGCGCCGAAATGCCCACCGGCCACCAGTAACGGCGCAGAAATTCTCCCATCGGCGTGCCGCGCCCCGTGCGCGTGAGAATTTCATTTTCTTCTTTGCTGGTTTTGTACATGCATACCTCGATCTTTTTTCACCACAGAGTAATTCATGTACCAATCGGTCGAACTTTGCGGTTGAATTCTTTCTCCCTCCGTGTCCTCCGTGTCCTCTGTGTCCTCCGTGGTGAAACCCTTTCCTCAATTCGCCAGAACTTTTTTCATCCGCTCGACCACATCGGGCGGCTGGACGACGACTTTTTTGGCGATCGCTTCCAGCTCCGGTCCGCTCACCGGCTCCACTTCCCAGTTGCGCTTCTGCGCTTCGCTTTTGAACTCCGGATCGTTGAGCGCTTTCATCAGTGCGTCGCGCAGAATCGCCAACCGATCCGCGGGCAAGCCCGGCGGCGCGATCAGCGGCCGGCCGATCGCGTCCGGCGCCATCAAAACGACGGCCAGACGCCGGGTCACGTCCGAAGCTTTGCGCTTGTCGAGAATTTCGTTGACCGTCGGCACGTCGGGCAAACGCGCATCGCGCCTGGGGCTGCCGTGCACGAGCACGCGGGTGAACCCGCTCTTCGCCCAGCCGCGGGTCGGCTCGCTGCCGAAGTAGCCTTCGAGACTGCCGGCGCGGCACTGCACTTCGCCCTTCTGCATCGCCAGATCGATCTCCGCCGCGCCGGGGTAGCCGGTGACGATGCTGAACTTCACGCCGGCCACTTCTTCGATCAGCCGCGGAAAATAATGCCCCACGGTGCCGAGCGCAGTCGCGCCGCAGCGCGGCGGCTCGGCCACATTGCGGATGTCGTCGAGGGACTTGTACGGCGTATCGGTCCGGCCGTAGATGATGCGCACGGTGCGCTCCGGCGAGCCGATCCAGGAAAACTTCGCCCAGTCGAACTTGACTTCCTTGGCCTCCGTGAGCTGGTTGAAGTAAAGCCCGGGCGTGACAAAGCCGAGGGTCAAGCCGTCCGGCTTGGCGACGTTGTAGATGTAATTCGCCGCGGTCAGCGACCCGGCGCCCGGCATGTTTTGCGAAATGATGCTCGGCTTGCCCGGAATGTGCGGCGTCATGGCGCGCGCCAGCGCCCGCGCCCAGAGATCGCTGATGCCGCCGGGCGAAAACCCCAGCACCAGACGAATCGTCTTGTCCGCGAAAAACGCCGTCTCCGCCCGCGCCTCACCCAAACACGCGAGCACAACGAACAAAAAGAATCCCACCCGCTTCAACCGGCACTCCCCCATTTTTTTTAATTTTGCCTTTTTACTTGCCTTTCATTCTTTAAAGTCCATCCGCGCATCCCACGACCGCAGCATGTCCAGCTCGTCGAGCGCTTCTTTGAGATATTTGAAATTGTAGTAATCGCTCACCGGTTTTACCGGCAGATTCCATTCCTTGGTATAGAAATCGACCTTGCGCTGATAGGCGTCGAGGTCGAGCACCGGTCCCCACTCTTTGTGCACCTCATCGTAGGCAAGACTGGCCAGCTCGCGGTTGATGAAGTGGTTGTGGCGCAGAATCGAGTCGAGGGTTTCTTCCTTGCTGTACTTGGCCACCATCACGCCGCGCAGCAGCGCGCGCACCATGCCTTTGACGACCCAGGGCTTCTCGGCGATCACGGCCGGCGAGGTGGAAAAACCCGCTTCGGGAATCGAAAACAGATCGCGGCACGACTGCAGCGCGTGGCCGCCCATCTGCACTGCAATGTTCCAGTGCGGCGGATCGCAGCACACCGCGTCGACTTCGCCTTTTTCGAAAAGCGCCAGACGGAAGCGTTCGGTGTTGGGCGGCTTGCCGCGGCTGTCGATCCAGGTGACGTCTTTTTCCGGATCGACGCCGAAGTGGCGCATCACCATCTTGGCGTCCATGCTCGAGCCGCCCTTCAAATCGCCAGCAATCTTTTTGCCTTTGAGATCCTGGACGTCTTTCACGTACGGCTTGGCGACGAACACGTGCGCGGTGCGGTTGGCGATGGAAACCACGTTGACCTCGCCGTCGATGTGATCGCGCTTTTCCAATACCGAGCGAAACGGCGGCGAGCCGCCCGGCGATTGAAAAATGATCGCGCCGTCCTTGCGCCACCCGTGGCGCGGGTGCTGGCTGTCGGGAATGCCCTGGACCGGTCTCAAATCGACATCCAGGCCTTCTTCTTTGAAGAAACCCTTGTCGTGCGCCACCCACAGGGGCGCCAGATTCATCGGCAGCGCCGGGCCGAAGACGACGACTTTGTCTTTGGACTCCATGCTCTCTCCTTGGATTGGAAGCGTGACTAAATTGATTTTGGTCTGGCCAAATATCGTGCGCTCTGCTATACAGCAGGGCAAATCGGCCTGTCAAGGAGATTTTGGTCTGACCATGATTGCCGTCAACAGTCGCGTCGACAAAATCGCTTCCGATCTGCAGGAGCAGATCCGTCGCGGGAAATTGAAACCCGGCGAGCGGCTTCCTTCCGAGCGCAGTCTTTGCGCGGTGTTCAACGTCGGCCGCACCACCATTCGCGAAGCGCTCAAATCACTGGTGGTGCGCGGCGTCGTCGCGCGCCAGGGCCGCGGCGCCGTGGTGGCGGACGCCGATGCGATGTCGCTGGCCAACGCCGACCTGGCCGGGCTGGCCGCGCACACTTCGATTCGCCAGCTCTTCGAAATGCGTAAATTGATGGAGGTCCGCGTCGCCGGCTGGGCGGCCCTGCGCGCCGCGCCGGACGACATCGACGCGCTCAAGCGCGCGATCGAGGCGGAAGTCGCGCGCGACACGAGCGCAGGCAACCCCAACCGCATGTTTCACGACGCGCTCGCCAGGGCGGCTCATAACCCCGCGCTCACGCAAATTTACGAATCCGGCAGAAACATTTTTTTCCGGCTGCCTTTTTATTGGAAGCTCTTCGACGACGCCAAAGTGAAAACCGTCCGCGCCGCGCGCCATGAAATCGCGCGGCGCTGGCACGAGCAGATTCTCAAAGCCATCGAGCAACGCGATGCCGCCGAAGCCGAGGGCGCGATGTTTCAGCACCTCGACATCATGGAGAAAGATCTGCTCCATCGTCTTTACGCGCAGGAGCGCGGCGAGCCGATTGGCGATCCGTACTACCATCCGGCGCTGGCCGGGATGGAGCGCAAGTGACGGAGTTAGCCGAACTGTAAGCTGGGCAGGAGGACCATGAAACTCACCGCGCTCATCGCCCTCGCGTTGTTATCGATATCCACCGCGGCGCCGCTCGGCGCCGCCGATTCCAGATCCAGAGAGCCGCTGAAACTGCGCCTCGGCCTGGGGTCCGCCCCGGCGCCGCCGCTGCCGAACTCCGTCCTCTGGCTCGCCAGGGATTTGGGCTTTTATCAGCGCGAAGGTCTCGACGTCGAGCTGACCGAGTTTCAGGGCACGCCGCTGGCGATTGCGGCGCTGATCGCCGGTGAAATCGACGTGGCCAACGTCTCGACATCCGAAGTGATCCGCATGACCGCGACCAGAGGCCAGCCGATGCGGGCGATTCATTCTCCCGATGCGCGGCTGTATTTTCTCCTCGCGGCGCGCGACGAAATCAAAACGGTAAGCGCGCTGCAGGGCAGAACCTTCGCGGTGTCGCGCATCGGCAGCGCCGATCATTCGCTGTCGATGCTCGCCTTGAAGTCTCTGGGCTTCAATCCGGCGGGATTGAAGCTGATCGCCATGGGCGTTCCTTCCGCGCGCGCCCAGGCGCTGGCGGCCGGCCGGGTGGACGCGACATCGCTTTCCGTCGGCACCTGGGTCACCATCCAGAAAGATCCCGGCGTGAGAGTGCTGGTCGATCAGAACACGTATTACGAAAACGCCACGGTGGTCGAAAAAGTGAACGCGGTCACAACCAAAGTCATGGAGGAGAAGCCCGACCATCTGCGCCGCTTCACCGCCGCGATCCTGAAAGCGAGCCGGCATTTTGCCGAGAATCAGGACGCCTGGGTCGCCGCTGTGACCAAGCGCCGGCCCGATCTGGATCGCAAGGACGCCGCCGATCTGTGGGCGGGATTCAAAACCTCGTGGGCGGTCAACGGCCTGATGAACCTCGATGCCTACAAAAAAACCGCCGATTTTTTCTACGGCAGCGGCACCCTGGAAAAAGTCCCGCGCATCGAGGTCAGCGAATGGGCGGACACGCGTTTCATCGACGATGTGCTCAGGGAAATCGGCGTTTACGGCAAGTTCGATGCTCCCGGCCGCGGAATGAAATGACCGCGACCGCCGCGCGGGCGCTACAAAGCAGCCCGGCACAGTGATAGAAGCGAAGAGAAAGCCGAATAGGAGGATTTGTTATGGCGATCGGACTATCCCACGGCGGCACGACGATCTATTCCTCGCCGTCTCCATCCAATGAAGTTCTGGTCGGCACGCGCGAAGGCGTCGTTACCCTCGCGCGCAGCGGCTCGGAGTGGAAAGTGGCGCATCGAGCCATGACCGACAAACACATCAGCGCGATTATGAAAGAGCCCGCAAGCGGGCTCACCTTCGCCGGCGCGTTTCACGGCTCCGTGCACGCGAGCGCCGACGACGGCAAGACCTGGGAAGCGCGCGGCAGCGGCATGACCGAGAGCAACGTCTACTCGCTGGCGGCAAAGCGAGTGAACGGCCGGGTGCGGGTTTTCGCCGGCACCGAGCCGGCGCATCTTTTTGCCAGCGACGATCTCGGCGCCAGTTGGAAAGAAATTTCATCGTTGCGCTCGGTGCCGAGCGTGCCCCAGTGGAGTTTTCCGGCGCCGCCGCACATCGGCCACGTGAAGCACATCAATTTCGATCCGGACAATCCGTCGACGATCTACGCTTCGGTGGAAGTCGGCGGCCTTTTGCGCAGCACCGACGCGGGCGCGAGCTGGGAAGAATTTCCCGGCCTGTACGAGGACGTGCACCGGCTGATGATCCATCCGAGCAACGCAAAATTCCTCTACGCCGTCACCGGCCGCGGCCTGTACGCGAGCGCCGACGCGGGCAAAAATTGGGAGCAGTGGACGCGCCGCGAAGACGAGATCGGCGGCTACCCCGACGGCTTCGTGTTTCGTCCCTCGGATCCGAAAACGATTCTCATGACCGCGGCGCACGACGCGCCCGGCACCTGGCGCACGACCCATTTCGCCGGCGCGCGCATCTCGCGCAGCAGGGACGGCGGCCGCAGCTGGGAAATTTTGCGCAACGGCCTGCCCGACCGCCTGCAGGCGAGCATCGAAGCTTTTTGTCTCGAAGAAGCGGGAAGCGCGACTGCGATTTTCGCCGCGACCACGTCCGGCGAGGTGTTCTGCTCCGAAGACCTCGGCGACAGCTGGCAAAAAATCGTGAGCGGCCTGCCGCCGATCTCCAAAGCGGGGCACTACCGCAATCTCGTCGCGGCGTGATTGGTATTATGTATTATATTGTCGGGTCATCGCGAGTAAGCCGCATTGCCTGAGGCAAAGTGAAAATCAGCACGGAGCGCATTCTTGCCACCCACTGCGGCAGCCTGGCGCGGCCCAAGGAGCTGCTCGATCTGATGAAGGCCAGGCTTGGCGGCCAATCTTACGATCACGCGGATTACGATCGGCAGATTCGCGCGGCGGTGGCGGAGGTCGTGCGCAAACAGGCGGAGTGCGGCATCGACGTCGTTACCGACGGCGAGCAGAGCAAGCCGGGATTTTTCGCTTACGTGCGCGAGCGGCTGAGCGGCTTCGAGGCCAAGACGCCGCCGCCCGGCGGCTGGAAGCAGTGGGCGGCGGAAGTGGCGGCGTTTCCGGAGTACTACGAAAATTACTTCAGCCGCCGCATGATGGGCGGCAGCATCGCGCCGCGCACGCCGATGGTCTGCACCGGCCCGATCGGCTACCGCGGCCAGGACGCGCTGAAAAGAGACATCGAAAACCTCAAGGCGGCGCTCGCCGGATTGAATGTCGAAGAAGCCTTCATGCCCGCGGTTGCGCCGAGCGGCGTCGGCGCCAACGAATATTACCGCAGCGGCGAGGAATACCTGCACGCCCTCGGCGACGCGCTGCGCAATGAATATCAGGCGATCGTCGATGCCGGATTTATTCTGCAGATCGACGACCCCTGGCTCACCGAAGTGCACAGCCAGGACCCGGACTTGAGTCCCGCCGAGCGGCGGCGCATCGCGGAGCAGTCGATCGAAGCGCTCAATCATGCGCTGCGCGGCATTCCGCCGGAGAAAATTCGCTTTCACACCTGCTACGGCATCAACGAAGGACCGCGCGTGCACGACGCGGCGCTCAAAGACATCGTCGATTTGATCTTGAAAGTGAACGCAGGCGCTTACGCTTTCGAAGCCGCCAACCCGCGCCACGAGCACGAGTACCACGTCTGGGAATCGGTCAAACTGCCGGCCGGCAAAGTGCTGATCCCCGGCGTGATCACTCACGCCAGCAATATCGTCGAGCATCCCGAGCTGATCGCCGAGCGCATTGCTCGCTACGCCAAGCTCGTCGGCCGCGAGCAGGTGATCGCCGGCAGCGACTGCGGTTTTTCCTCCCAGGCAACTTACAACCCGGAAGTTCACCCGAAAGTCGTCTGGGCGAAATTTCAGGCGATGGCGGAAGGCTGCCGCCTGGCAACTCGACAACTCTGGCACTGATCCGCCGAAGAGTCCATTTCAGTCGGCTCGCGCAGCAGCGCGCGCCTTGCGCGTGAAACTGCGGATGCCATAATCGAATTCATGGCCATTCGCGTCGTGCGGCTGGGAACGCCGCGCCAGAAATCCGAGGGGCTGCGCATCGGCACCGTGCGCCGTCCGCCGCGCGGCGTGCGCAAGTCCGATTACGCCAGGAAAGACTATTTCGACGTGTGGCTGCCCGAGCTGGCGCCGAGCGCTCCGCTGGTGTCGTGGCTGCTAGCCGATTCGAACACGCCGAAGCGCTGGACCGCTTTCGAGCGCCGCTACCGCGGCGAAATGGGTCAGCCGGCGGCGAAACGACTCATCGGGCTGCTGGCCGCATTATCGAATCAAACGAACTTTTCGGTGGGCTGCTATTGCGAGGACGAAAGCCATTGCCACAGGTCGGTCCTAAAGAAACTCTTGCTCGGCGCAGGCGCTCGGATAGCGTAGGCTCATTTCCTCATCCCCGGCTGCCAGTCTCGCCTTGACAATCAAACAAGCAATCTTATAGCGTCCAACCGGTTGCAAAAGCGACCGAACTAAACAGCTACTCAAATACAAGGAGGCGATCATGGCGAAACTTCGGCATCTCGGCATTCGTACGGAAGACACCGGAAAGCTGGCTTCGTTTTATGTGGATGTCTTTGACATGAAGGTGATCCATAAGAGCAAAGAGGAAGGTGGAACCGTTTTTCTCTCGGACGGTTACTTCAATCTCGCCATCATCCCCAACAAAGACCAAAACGCCACCAACGGGCTGTACCACTTCGGCTTCCAGGTAGAAAACGGCGAGGCCATCGTCGAGAAGATGAAGAAGATCAATCCCAATAAATTGCCGAAGCCGCGACCCAACGGCAGACCCTATGCGGAAACCCGCGGGTCGGACCCTGACGGCAACTATTTCGACATCTCGGAGCACGGGTTTCTTGACGTGCAGCCGGTGGGCGAGAAAAAGCCGGACTAGACAAACGGCGATGAAAACCTGCGCGGTCCGAAACTCCGGGCCGGCAATCCGGGTCGGACTCTTCATCGTTCTCGCGGTCCTATTCAGTTGCGCGCTGCCGGCACGGCTCACCGCGCAGACGCGCACCAACTTGGCCGGCAGCGTCACCAGCGAGAGCATGGCCGCCCTCTGGGTCGCGCGCGACCGCGGCTTATTCAAGAAGCATGGGATCGAGGTGCAGTTTATCCTCATGCCGCGCAACGCGTTGGCCGTTGCGGCGTTGCTTGCGGGTGAAATCGACGCCGCCATCGTCGGCCCGGGACACGTGGTTAACGCTGCCGGAAGCGGCGCGGATCTCATCGGCATCGCCAACTTGAAGCAGAAGCTCGACTTCCGGCTGGATGCCAGGCCCGAAATCAAAAAGAAGGAAGACCTGCGCGGCAAGCGCATCGCCATCAGCGGTCCGGGTTCGACGTCACATCTGCAGGCACTGCTGGCGCTCCAGGATTTCAATATCGATCCGAGCCAAGCGAGAATTACGTTTCTGACTATTCCGGGGACGGAAATGAACCGGCGCTTGGCGCTTGAAACCGGCGGCATCGACGCCACGACGTTGACCGGCTCGGTGGGCGATCTCTACGGGAATAAAGGTTATTCCGTACTTTACAATTCGCGGAACAGCGGCGCGACCCTGCCTCAGACGATGCTGGTGACGACGCGGCGCACCGCGGCAACCAAACCTCAGGTCATCGAAGCTTATTTGAAAGCGCTGATCGAGGCGATCGCGGTGACAATGGACCCGGCCAACAAGGAAGTCGTCCTGCGGCTGCTGGTATCGAACCTCAGGCTAACCAACACGGCAGACGCCGAAGAGTCCTATCACGCGGTGATCAATTCTTATGAACGGGTGCCGCACGTCAACATTGAAGGCATGAAGCGGCTGCACAAGCTAATGGCTCAGATCAATCCCAAGATCACCGATGTCCGGATCGACAACGCCGTCGACGATTCCTTCGTGAACAAGCTTGAAGCCACGGGATTCATCCAAAGCGTTTATAAGAAAAACTAATCGCGGCGCCGGCGTAAAGCTCTAGAAACAAAAGGGGACGGTTTTTGCCGTCCCCTTTTCATTGACGTTTTGCGCGAGGCCGATCCTAGGCCTTGCCCCAGGCTTCCAAAAATCTCCGCGCGTCCTCGACCACGGGCTCGGTCACCGGCACGTAGGGAATCACCATGCGCGTGGCGCCGGCTTCCTCGAAGGCTTTCATTTTATCTTTGATCTCTCTCACGTCGCTCGCCGGCACCACCGGCAATTTGTCCATGTATTCGTCGCTGAGCGCGCCCATGGCCGCCTTGAAACCGCCTTTCTGAAACGCTTCGTGGATCGCGTTGACTTCTTTTTCGAAGCCCATGCCGCGCAGCATGTCGCTGTAGTGATCGGCGATGTTGTAGAAGGTCAGCACCTGGCGCAGCTTCGCGCGCGCGAGTTTTTTGTCGGGATTGAGCGAGACCCGCGACTTGGCGATGATCTCGATCTTGCTCGGATCGCGCCCGGCTTCGATCGCGCCTTCGCGCACCCGCGCGGCAATTTCCCTGACCTTCGCCGGCGTCGCCATGTTGATGAACACGCCGTCGGAAATTTTTCCCACCAGCTTGGTCATCTGCGGCCCCAGGCCGGCGAGATAAACCGGCAGGTTGGGATGGCTCGGCTTCCAGGAAAGCTGAAAGCGTTTGCCGGTCTGATAAATCTCGCCTTCGTACTCGACCCGCTCGCCCGCGGCGACCTTGCGCACGATGTCGATGTATTCGCGAGCTCTTTTCAACGGCCGGTCGAATACTCCGCCGTGCCAGCCGGCGATCGCCTTGTTGGCGACTCCCAACCCCAAGAGCAAACGACCGCCGGAAAGATCCTGCAAAGTCGCGGATTGAATGCCGAGGGTCACCGGACTGCGGCCGTAGATGTGATAGATCGCCGTGCCCAGCTTGATCGTCCTGGTGCGGCTGGCGACGGCGGAAAGCATCACCAGCGGATCGGTGCTGTTCGATTCACCCTTCCAGAACGCGCCGAAGCCCACCTGCTCGGCCAGCACCACCAGTCCCGGCACATCGCCGGCCGGATAATGCGCCGCGGAATTGATTTCGATATCGTAAATCATCTTCAGTTCCCTTCGCGTCTTGAATGATCCGCTTTCAACTCGAACTGAAAATCCCTCGTACACTAGCCAGCGGTCGGGATGAAGTCAAATCACGCGCGCCGCGCAGAGAGATTCACGGCTGGGACGCTTTGGCCCTTTGCGCGAGCGCGTCCAGATCGGCTTTGAGCTTCCGACTGTCGTCGATGAAGCGCTCGCTCTCCACCGCGGGCAAAAGCGCGGCGTCGAGCGGCTTGACGATGCCGGTGAACTCCATGACGTTGGAAAATTTGCTCCGGCCCGCGTAGTCCCAGATCCAGCCGGCGCCGACCACCGCCACGCTCAGCGCAACCGCCGCCCACGCTCGCGCGCTGCGGCGCATTGGCGAAGCGAATCGCAGATGGCCGAAAAGCATTGCCGCGAGGATCAGGCCGGTGCCGAAGATGCCGCCCAGCCGCAGCGCCGGCACGACCGGGAAAAGAAATTCCGTCCATTCCGCGGCGGTATTGAATAGAAAAACCGCCACGACCGCGGCGCCGGCGATCACCGCGTGCGGCGCAAAATTGAAATGACCGAGCACGATCCGGCTCGCGAGGGCCCAGGCGCCGCACCAGATCAGCAGCAGGGCGACCGTGGTGAGCGGCTCGCTGACGATCTTCGCCGCGGTCGCGCGCTCGACGGCGCTCAGGTAGGAATCGAGACAGAGCACGAACGCGAGCAAAACGCCGGCGCCGGCGAGCAGGTACGGCGAGGCCAGCCGCGACTCGCCGCCTTCGCGGTCGATCAAGGTCGGCGCCAGCGCATGCTCGACCCTGCGGTAGCGCAGCCAGGTGCGGCCGATGCGAAAGGCGGCGCCGTCGCCGACTTCCAGCGTCGCAACCCGCGCCCCGCCCGCGCGCGGGTGCAGTCCGTTGACGCTGTCGAGATCGCGCGCGATCACACGGCCCTGACCGTCCGCGCCGATCTCAACGTGGCGCGGGCAGACGTAGGGATCGTCGAGCACCACGTGATTGCCGTAGGCGCGGCCGATGGTGATCGGAAATTCGTCGATGCGGACGCGGTCGGCGACATTGCCCTTGGCGTCAAGGACTTCCACATATCCTAGCGGCGCCACTGGATCGCCTCCATGTAGCGCCGGCTGAGCAGCTGGATGTTTTCGAAGCTCGCGCCGGAAAGGCTCAGGGTCGTCACCACGCCGACGTTGCGCGCGCCCAGGGCGGCGCCGCGAAACACCGCATCGTAAAGACCGGGCAGCTTCAAGTACTGGCGCGCGCACAGCACCGCCTTGATTTTTCCGGTTTGAATCTGCACGTTGCGCGTCTGACAGCGAAACGGCGTCACTTCTTCTTCGTTGCCGAACATGGCTGCGTTGCCGGCCTGCACCTGGCTCGAATAAAGCGTGAAAAACTGCGCGGGGTTGAGCTCGGACGTCGAAAGCAGCTGATGATAGAAGCGCACGATGCCGGAGGACTGCTCGCTGGAGACGAAAATATAATCATCGGTCGAACAGTCGTGGGTGATGACGACGTACGGAATTTCCTTACGCCGCACCGCGTCCGCCCAGCAGCGAAAAAAATCCGCCGGCTTGGTCGGCAACGAGTACGGCCCGAGGGACACGCTCGGCGCCGGCTTGGCGAACATGCCGGCGAGATAGCGCCCCTGGTTGGCGTGGATCTGGCGGCCCACCTCGGCGAGAAAACCGCCTGCCGGCGCGCCTGCCTGCTTCGCCGTTGTCTCGAGCAGAGCCAGCGCGCGTTCCGCCGGCACCAGAAAACTGATCTGCTCGCCTTCGGTGGCAACGTTCACGCCCACGACCTTGCCGCTGTGAGTCAAGGTCGGCCCGCCGCTCATGCCGGGATTGAGCGAGCCGGTGAAGTGAACCTTCGGGTAGAGCGTGTGTTTGAGCAACCCGTTGTAAGTGCCCTCGACGATGGTGAGGCCGAGATCGTGCGGATGGCCGAGCGAATAGAGCCGCGTCCCCTGCTCGACCGGTTTGGTTTCGAAGCTCAAAAAACTCTGCGCCCGCCGGGCGCCGCTCAGCACGGCCAGATCATAAACCACATCGACTCCGAGCACGGTCGCCTGCGAGGTTTGGCCCGCCTCGTCGATCACGTCGATGCGGTAGCGCTCGGGGGAATGAATCAGCTTGGAGACGACATGATAATTGGTGACGATGCGTCCGTGCGCGTCGGCATGAAAACCCGTGCCCACCGCGGCCTTGGCCGCCGAGCCGGTCTCGACCACTTCGATCTTCACCACGTTGGCGGCAAACTGCTTGAAAATTTCCGGCGCGGTCGCCGGCTGAAGCTCCGCCGCAACCGCCGCCGTCGCAACAATCCAGAAAAAGACCCCAGCGGCAGCGGCGAAGAAATTTGTCATCGGCAGAAAACCGTGAACCGGATCACCGCGCTTTGGTGACGCCGCGCGATTGCAGGCGAGTGACGGCGTCCCTGTCGTACCCGAGCTCCTGGAGAATTTTTCGGCTGTGCTCGCCGACGAGCGGCGGCGGCGCCGACGGCGCTTTGTCGAGGCCGTCGTAGCGCACCGGTCCGCCGACGAATCTGAGCGCACCGGCGCGAGGGTGCTCGATTTGTTCGACCAGATGGAGATGATTCACCTGAGGATCAGCGAGAACTTCGGCGACATTGTACAGCGGCGCCGCCGGCACATCGTGCGCCTGCAGGATTGCCAGCCACTCATCCCGCGGGCGAGTCTTGAACGTGGGCGCCAGCGCCTGTTCGAGCGCCTGATAATTTTCTCGGCGCGCATCCCGGGTCTGGAAGCGTTCGTCGGCAGCGATGTCCATGCGATCCGCAGCCTTCAACAGCGCCAGCCAGAATTTTTCCGGCACCGAGCAATGGATCGCCAGCGGCCGATCGTCTTTGCAGATAAGCGCGAAGGCATGCGCGTTTTTTACCCGCGCCATGCGATTCGGCACGCTGCCCGTGCGCAGATAGCCCGCGGCGGTTTCGCCGATGAACGACAGGGTCGCCTGCAGGAGCGAGGTTTCCACCCTGGAGCCCGCGCCGAAAGTGTTGCGAGCCAGCAGCGCGCCGAGAATTCCGTAGGCGGCGGAAAGTCCGGTCACGTAATCCGACACCGCCATACCCATGACTTTCGGGTCGTCCGGATCGCCGAGCAGGCTCAACAGCCCGCTCATCGCCTGTCCCAGCGTATCGAATCCCGGCTTATCCGCGTACGGCCCGCTCTGGCCGAAGGCCGAGATCGAGCAATAGACCACCCTGGGATTGCGTGCGCGCAATGTTTCGTAGCCGAGGCCCAGGCGATCGGCGGCGCCGGGTCGAAAATTCTCCACGAAGACGTCGGCCCGCTGCGCCAGCTCGAGGCAAATCGCTTTCCCCTCGGGCGCTTTTAGATCCAGGATCAAGCTCTCTTTGTTGCGGTTGAGATGAGCAAAGTTGAAGCTGAAAGCCGGATCGGGCGCAAAGTAACGATACGGATCGCCCTGCGGCGCGGGCTCGATTTTGATCACGCGCGCGCCGAGATCGGCGAGCAGCGCGGCGGCGTACGGACCGGTCACGAAGGTCGCGCATTCGATCACCGTAAGGCCGTTCAAAATCGGAAAAGGCACGATCGATTCCTCGCGGCCAATCTTCCACGGAGATCGCCGCAATGCAAACCAATGTGCGTCAACGCAAGACCGTCGGTCGAATCGGAAACGAAGCTAGCGCGGCGCGAGCAGAATTTCTTCGCGCGGAAAGTAGTCCATGATTTCCGCGCCGCTTTTCGTCACCACGAGCATGTTCTCCAGACGCACGCCGCCGACCCGGGTTTCGCCTTCGCGGCATTCGACGGCGAGGGTCATGCCTTCTTCGAAAACCTGCGGATGATCGAAAGACCACAGCCGATTGATGATCGGAATGTCGTAGCCCGTGCTGGTGCCGAGGCCGATGCCGTGGCCGATCTCGCTGGCGAGCACTTCGACTTCGCTCTTGTAGCCCCACTTGCTCGCCGGCGGAAAATGCTTGGCGGCGTCCGCGGTGGATTTGCCCGGCTTGATCTCGTCGATGATCGCGTCGATGCGCTCGCGCATGACTTTGTACCAGTCTTTTTCTCTGGCGGTCGGCTGCCGGCCGACGATGAACGTCCGATACGTGCAGCTGCCGTAACCCATGTAGGTGGCGCCGCAGTAGGAGCCGTAAACCAGATCGCCGAATTGGATCACGCGGCTGGTCGCGTGGGGACCGCGATCGAAAGTCGTCGGCCCGGTGCGCCACCCGCCGGGCACCGCGGCTTCGAGGCCGATCTCGTAACCCGCGGTCGAGCCCAGGGCCATCAAATCGGTATCGCGCATTCCCGGTTTCAAATTTTCCCAGATGCGAAACCAGACACCGTCCACCATCGCCGCGCAGATTTTCAGACACGCGATCTCGTCCGCGTTCTTGATCATGCGCGCTTCGAGCATCAGGCTGCGCCCGTCACTGAGGTTTTTGACGCCGGCATGGAGCAGAGCCTCGCGCGCGGTGCCGTCGAAGCCGCTGAGCGCGAGCTTCTCGCCGACGAGACCGCGTTTTTCCAGCTCGGCTTTGATTTCCGCGGCGAATGCCCGCGCTTCATCGAGGCACGCCGACGGCCCGGGCGCGCCGGTGAGCCAGGAGCGCGCCGGGCGCCATTCCGTAATCCACGGGCACTGGTCCGGCATCTGATGGTAATAGCCGTCGTGCTCGTACATCACCGGGTCGTGCTCGGCAAAAAACAAAACATAGCGGCACATCGGATAGTTGAATCCCCTGAGCGCGGTGAGGTAACGAATATTGTGATGGTTGGCCTCGAGCAGCGCGGCGATGCCGTGCTGGCGCATGAGCGTCTGCGCTCGTTCGACGCGCCGGCGGCGCATGCGCTCGGGGTTCAAACGCTCCTGCCAGTCGGCGGTTTCGGGACCAAAAGTGAGCTTGGGCGAGTATTGAATCATAAAATCCTCCGCGCCGCGTGAATCGGCTCGAATTTACCCGCGACCCCCGGCTCCATGCAACGGCCCGGCCTGACGATATAAAGTCGCTGCCGCGTATGCTAATGAAATTGGGCAATCATCGAAGTGAGACGGAAGGATCGCGTGAAAGCAATTTTTAACGTCCTGATATTTTTATCCTTGCTGTTTTGCGCTCCAACGAGCGGCGCGGCCGAGCGCATCACCGCGGTTTACACCAGCATCGCCGCGGCCTACGCGCCGTTCTGGGTGGGCAAAGACAAGGGCCTTTTCGACAAATACAATCTCGATACGCGCTTGATCTACATGCGCGGCACGATCCCGACCACCGCCGCCCTGGCCAACGGCGAGATCGAGTTCGTTCAATCCGGCGCCGCGCCGTTCATCAATTACGCGGCGCGCGGCGGCGACGTCGTTTTGCTCGGCTGCATGGCGAACAAAGTGATCGATTACGTGTTTATCGCCAATCCGTCGATCACCCGCATCGAGCAGCTGCGCGGCAAAACCATCGGCATCAGCCGCCCGGGCGATCAGACCTACTACTACGTGCGCGATATTTTGAAACACTTCGGCATCGGCTTGAAAGAAGTCCGCCTGGTGCCCACCGGCCTGCAGCCGGAACGGGTCGCCGCGCTGCGCCAGGGACTGGTGGTCGCGAGCATCCTCAACCGGCCCAACAATCTGGTTCTGGAACAGGAGGGCTATCGCCGTTTGCTCGACATCGAGGATCTGAAAATTCCCGCCGGGGTGCGCTGTCTGATCACCACGAAAAGGCTGCTCAAATCGCGCCCCGCGCTGGCGGAAAACTTTGTCATGGCCTGGCTCGAGTCGATCCATTTCATTCTCCATCAAAAAAAAGAAGCCAAGCAGATCATCGGCAAGTACACCGTGAATTCGGACGACGCGCAGATCGAAGAGGCGTGGCGCAGCTTGACCGCGCAAACCGAAATTCCTCCCTACGTTTCGGTCAATCAACTGCAGGGCCAGACGGCCATGCTGGCCGAAGAACAGCCCGAGCTGAGCCGCTTCGACGCCAAATCGATGGTCGACAACAGCGTGATCAAAAAACTCGAGGACTCCGGCTGGATAAAAAAACTCTTCCGGTGAGAATCATCGCCGTATTTTCAGAGAAGACAATCCAGCATCCGAACTTTGCGCCTGGCTTCTTGGCGCGAAATCTTTACGGATGCACGTCTTCGAGAAACCAATCCGTGGGCACCTCGCGCCCGACTCGCGCCTCGCGCGCGCGGGCGAGCACTTCGCTGCCCACGGCGGCGAACTGCAAGCCGAGGCCGACATTGTTGCAGAAGCAGCTGATCGACTCGTTTTGGGTCCGGCCGGGATGCTGGCCGTTGACCAACTCGGAGAGCGTCGGGAAATCCCAGATCGCCGCGTCCTCGCGGGTCAGAGGATGCTGCCAGCCGTCGGCGACATCGGGAATCGATTGGCGATCGACGCCGATGGCGATCTGAAACGGCTTGGCCTCGCGCCAGTGAATGATCAGCGGATCGGCACGTCGGTAGGTCGCCGCGTCGAACTCGCACGGCTTGACGCAGGAAATGTGCATGCCGGGCTGCAAAATCGCGCCGGCAAAAAGCGGCGAAATCGAGTTGGTCGTCGCGATCACCATATCCGCGCCGTCGATCGCTTCCGCTGCGCTGTTTGCCTCGACCAATTGCGCCGCGACCTTGCCCGACCATTCTGCGACGAAGCGCCGCCGCGACTCCGGCGTCGGGCTGAAAACTTTCACCTGGCGCAAATCGCGAATCATCGAGAGCGTCACCAGATGGGCGCTCGCCTGCCAGCCGGCGCCGAGGAGCGCCATGACTTTCGAATCCTGGCGCGCGAGATAACGCGCCGCGATCGCGCTCGCGCCGGCGACGCGCAGCTTCTGCACGTAGCCGTCGGGAAAGATCGCCAGCGGCTCGCCGGTCTCGGTGCTGAAAAGCATCACCAGCCCGACGAATTTGTCGCCGCCGGCGACGGGCAATTTATCCTTGCGCACGCCGCCGGCCTTTTCGTACCACTTGACCACGCTCGAATTGAGCCTGAGCGCGGCAATATTTCGGCTTGGCAACACACCGCTCATGGTTTTGTATTCGTAAAATTCGTTGGGCCGGGTCGGGCTGAAAACGTCATAGCGCGGCACCGTGGCCGCCCTGCCGTTGCCCAGGTCGCGGTAAGCCTCTTCGAGCACGTCGAGGCAGGCGCCGACGGGTAGAATTTTTTCGATGTCTGCGTTGGAAAGAATCAGCATACGGTCTCCTGCTAGGTGGCTTTGACCAGCGCCAACGCCAGTCAATCGATCGGCACAAAGAGCTCTTCCGGGGTAAACAATCGTCGGGTCAATCCCTGCTCGCGGCTATAGAGGGCGAAGCGTTCGATATTCTTGCGATTGGCTTCGAGACCGTTTCTCCACGGATCAACCGAACACAAAACGTTCTGCCGCTCATATTCGCGCCGGCCCCACAAGAGCATCGACCAGTTGGGATCAATCCAGCGCTCCGCCGCGCGCTGGCGTGCCTGCTCAAAGATGTCGAAAAGCGCCCGCGGCAATTCGGCGTATTGCTCGGCCAAAGCTCGCTTGAAAGCCAGCACGTGCATGATCGGGAAGTAGCCTTCCGCGCGAAAATAACGCTCCTCTTCAGCCTGCGGGTCCTCGAAAAAACGAGCCACGCCGGGGTAGCCATGGCGAAACGGTTTGGGGAGCCGCGAGACGAACAGCGCCTGGATCCTGCCGGCGGCGAATTCCGTCTCGATCTCCGCCATGCTCCCGCGGGTTTCGATTTTAAGATCCGCCGGCAAGGGAATGTCGACCACTTCTTTTCCTGGTGTCACCCAGGTCACGGTCGAACGGTCGACGCCGTAGAAGTGGGCGAGATCCCCTTTGGCCCGCACCGCCAGGGTATTCTGGTACGCGCTCAGCCCGATCCGTGCGCCGGCGAGGTCGCGGGGAGTGCGAATGCCGCAATTCACGTTTTTGTACATTTGCGATTGACTGAAAAGCCGCCGCGGAAAAATCGGCACCGCATGCACCGGAAGACCGCGATCCACCGCGATCAAATAGGACGAGAAGGACAGCTCCGCGGCATCGAACTCGAAATGCTGCAGGAAACGTTCGTGCCGCCCTTGCTGCGGATCGAGCTCGATGAATCGGACGTCGATATCCGGATGCCGAACGCAGCCTTCCAACAACGGCGCGTGACGATCGTAAGATCCCAGGGCGAGTGTAATCTCTAGTTTGCTCACGGCCGCCCACACTTAACCAACCTCCCCGCTGAGGTCAACCGGTAACGTCGGGCCGTCGCGAAACGCGTGCAGCAGCGCTTTCTTTGCAAAAAGTTTAGGGCCGCCCGGTTGACAGGAGAATCTCGCGTAAGCTAGTAGCGGTTGGATTCATGAAATCGGGCGAGCGGAAACCGGGCTGGTTGTTTCTTACCCGGGGCGCGATCGCTTTCGTCTTCGCGCGCTCTCTTGAAGGCTTCGCCCTCTGCAACCGTCCAGTTTTTGACCACAGAATTCATGTCAGGTAACCAAAATTTTTATCGCGCGGCGCTCCAACCGCGCTTTTTCTACGGCTGGTACATCGTCGCGGTCGGCATTCTCGTCAACATCGCCGGTACCTTTGCCTTCTCCAGCACGCTGAGCATTTTTCTCAAGCCGATCACCGCGGAGCTGGACGTTTCGCGCGGCGCTTTTTCGTGATCCGCACTTTCGAAATCGGCGTCGCGGCGCTGATTGTGCCGCTGCTTGGCCCGTGGATCGATCGGCCCGGCGGGCTCGGCGTGCTTCACGTCGGCGTTTTTGATTTTGCCCGCGGCTCCGCCGAAGCGGCTCTTCGGCTAGCTGCAGCCGGCCTTGTGCGCCGGCCAGGAAGCAGCTATCTACAGCGGCATGATTCGGCTCGGCGCAGCTCTGATCGCACTTTTTTTGACGCTCGCGCGCGGAGCGGGGGCTGCCGCGGAGCAGGCGGCTAAGGTTCTCGTATCCGCGCCGTCGCAGTCGCTTTCCTGGTTTCCAGCTCATCTCGCGCGTGAAAGAGGCTTCTATCGGGCCGAGGGGCTGGACGTCGATTACATCGTCATGAAACCGCAAGTCGCTCTGCAAGCACTGATCGCCGGCGACGTCGGTTACACCACCGCGCTCGGCTCGACGATCCGCGCGGCGCTGCGTCATGTGCCTTTGCGCGTCGTGATGACGATCGCGGACAAACCGCTCTTCGCGCTGATGGTCCGGCCGGAGATTCGCTCGGTGGAGGAGCTGAAAGGCAAACTCCTCGGCATTTCCTCTTTCGGCGCGAGCACGGACACCTATGCGCGCGCGCTGCTGCGCCGCTTCAGGCTCGCGCCCAATCAGGATGTAAAGATTCTCGCCCTGGGCGGCGGCACCAGCCGGATCGCCGCGATGGAGGCCGGCGCCATCGACGCAGCGCTGATCGAGGCGCCCTACAACGTCATGCTCGAGCGCAAGGGATTTCGCAGGATTCTTTTCGTCGGCGATGTGATCCCGTCGCCGCTCGCCGGGTTCGGCACGCGCCTGGAGAAAATTCACAAACAGCCCGACGAAATCCGCCGGCTGGTGCGCGCCACCCTGCGCGGCATTCAGTACGCGAAAGCGAACCCACGCGACAGCGTCCGCGCAATCATGAAATGGGCGGGCATGAGCGAAGAGTTAGCCGAAGGAAGCTACGAGATGGCGGCGTCGAGCTGGTCCGCCACCGGCGCGGCGAGCGCCGAGGGCTTGCAGGTCGCCATGGAAGAAATCCGCGCCGAGCTGAAGCTCGGCGCGGCACCGGATCCGTCAAACGCCTTCGATTGGACTTTTGTCCAGCGGTAAAGGTGCGCCAGGGAGCCAGGGATCAGGACGCCGGCTCTTTGATTTTTTGCAGCAGATTCTTGACCGACGAGCGGGCGATGACCCGGTCGAACTGGGCGCGGTAATTGTTCACGATGCTCACCTGATCGATCACCATGTCGTAGACTTTCCACTGGCCGTTGACGAAATGCAGCCGGTAATCGATCGGCATCTCGCCGTTGCTGCTGACCACTCTGGTTTCCACGTTGGCGAGATCGCCCTTTTGCTCTTCCCCTCTGAACTCGACCTTTTCGTCTCCCGAGGCGCGCACGCTCCTGCCGTAAGCGACGAGAAGCTTTTGGGTCAAAGCATCGACGAACTCGCGCTGCTCGACCGGGCTGAGACTTGTCCAGTGCCGGCCCAGAGTCTGGCGGGTCAGCTCCGAGAAATCGAAGCGCGCGTAAACCAGCTGCAGCGCCTTGTCAGGCAATCCGTGAGCGCGCAATTCCGCCACCGGCGTGTTGATCAGTATGGTTACGAGCTCGTTCACGGTCGCGCTGAGCTGCGCCGTGGGTTCGCCGGCGTAGCCGAATCGCGGCGCTAAAACCAGCCAAAGAAAAGCGGCTACCACCGCCAAGTTACGAAAAAATCTCATAATTTCTCCAAATCCAAGCAAAACAGTTGATACTTTAACCTTTCTCCCGGGCGGGGGCAATGCATGAAAAAAAATAAATTCGCGAAGGCCCGCGCCCAGCTGCTTTTGGGCGCGCTTGTGAGCGCTCGGCGGTTTTTTTACTATGGGGCTGTTCTGGCAAAATCCGACTCAAACAGGAGGCCCTTTCGTTGTATTACTTTGCCTACGGCTCGAACATGAACTGGCAGCAGATGCAGCGGCGCTGCCCGTCGTCGCGCTTTGTCTGCGTCGCGCGCCTTCCCGGCCATCAGTTCGGCATCACGCGCCACTCGCGGTTGCGCGATTGCGGCACCGCCAACGTGTTTCCCGCGGAAGGAAGCGAAGTCTGGGGTATCGTCTACGACGTGAGCGACGCCGACCTGATCACCCTCGACGCTTTCGAAGACGGCTATCGGCGCCAGCGCCTGACGGTTTTCGCGCTCGGCGACGGCAGCGAGCCGCTGGAAGCGTTGACCTACGTCGCCGAGATCGAAACCGCCGTACCGCCGCCCAATGCCGAATACAAGCGGCTGATCCTCGAGGGCGCGAGGCACTGGTCGCTGCCCGCCGCGTACATCACGGCGCTCGAGGCAATCGCGGCTGGGCCGGATCCTCGCTGGCGCGATTAAATTCGCCGCACTCAATGGACAAGGCGTCAACCCTGGGTTAGTATCGAGCCGATTCCCGCTATCCGAGCCGCGCGATGAATTTGAGCGAGATCCGCGATCACGCCACGGCGGCGGCGCGCCATCCGCGCACCCGCAAAATCGCGATATGGATCGTCTCCATCCTGGTCGCGATCGGCGTGATTTTCGGCCTCGCCGCGCCGCCGTTGATCCGCGGCAAAATCGCCGCCGCGCTCTCCGACAAATTCCACCGCCAGGTAACGATCGAGCAGATCCGCATCAATCCCTACGCGATGAGCGTCACCGTGCGCGGTTTTCTGATGAAAGAGCGGCAAAGCACGGCGCCCGCCGTCTCGTTCGACGAGCTTTACGTCAACCTGGAGCTGCGCTCGATCTTTCGGCTCGCGCCGGTGCTCAAAGAAATCCGCCTGGTCAAGCCGTATATCAGCCTGGTGCGCAACGAAGACCGCAAATACAATTTTCAGGACCTGATCGAAGAATTCACCTCCGGCCCGCCCGGTCCGACGCCGCGTTTCTCGCTCAACAACATCGAGATCATCGACGGCAAAATCGACTTCGACGACCGCCCCGAACAGGTCCACCACACCATCAGCCAGATCAAGATCGGCGTGCCGTTTCTCTCGAGCCTGCCGTCCCAGGTCGAGATCAAAGTGCAGCCGGAATTTTCCGCGCTGATCAACGGCGCGCCCTTTCACCTCGCCGGCGCAACGACGCCGTTCAAAGACTCCCGCGAAAGCACGCTCGGCGGCGAATTCGAAAAGATCGAGATCGCCAAGTATCTCGAGTATTCGCCGGTGGCGCTGAACTTCAAAGTGCCCTCCGGCCAACTCTACGGCAAGATCCAAGCGGCGTTTCGCACTTCCAAAACCGAATCGCCGGTGCTGGTCATCAGCGGCAACCTCGGCGTGAAAGATCTCGAGATGCAGCAGGGCGACGGCGCGCCGCTGCTGAAGCTCCCGAGCTTCGATGCCGCGATCGAAGCCATCCGGGTGTTCGCCAACCGGATCGAGCTCCAGTCGGTGAAATCCCAGGGGCTCGAGCTGCACGTGCGCCGGGCCAAAGACGGCGCCGTCAATTTGACCCGGCTGGTCAGCGCGCCGGCCAAGTCGCAGCCCCCCGCGGCGCAGGCGGAGCCGAAAAAGGACGCCAAGCCGCTGATCTATGCGATCGGCGAGCTCGCGCTCGATTCGGCGAAGCTTTTCATCGAGGACGAACAACCCGGCCGCCCCTACAAAACGCGCCTCGACAGCGTCACGCTCAAAGCCACCGGCCTCACCAACGAAGCCGGCAAGAAAGCCAACGTCGAGCTTGCCTTCGAAACCGACGGCAAAGAAAAATTCAGCCACAGCGGCACCCTGCAGCTCGCGCCGCTGCTCGCCGAGGGAAAGCTCGATGTCGAAGGCCTGAAGCTCGCGCCGCTGCGGCCCTATTACGAAAATGCGCTCGCCGCCGAAGTGAAAGACGGCGCCCTCGATGTCGCCACCCAGTACAGCTTTGCCGCCGGTGAATCGAACGAGGTCAAGCTCAGCGATCTGAACGCGACCTTGCGCGGCTTTCGTCTCGACCTCGGCGGAGAACCGCAGCCGCTGTGGCGCGCGGCTTCGCTGGCCGTGAAGGATGCGGCGCTGGATCTCGGCAAAAAAACCATCATCATCGGCGCCGTCGAAGGCAAGGACGGCAGCGGCTATATCCAGCGCGACGCCAACGGCATCAATTTGAGCCGGATCGCGAAATCCCAGCCGCAATCCGAAACGCCGGCCGCTGCGCCGGCCAAGAAATCCGACGGCGAGTGGACCGTCGAGGCCAAAAAAATCGACCTCGAGCGCTTCAAAGTCGACTTCGAGGATCGCAGCGCATCGGCCCCCGCGAAAACCACGCTCTCGGATATTTCGCTGCGCGGCGAGAATTTCTCCACGGCCAAGAACCAGCGCGCCCGCGCGACCTTGCGCGTGCGAATCAACAACAAAGGCGCCCTTCGGCTTGCCGGCACAACCACCATCAGCCCGCTCGACGGCAAATTCACCGTCGACGGTCAGGATGTCGAGCTGACGCCGTTTCAAAATTATTTCGGCGACAAGGTGAACTTATTGCTGACCGGCGGCCAGGCCGGGACCAAGGGAGAATTGACGTTCAACACCGCGGCCGACGGACGGCTGCGGGTGAATTATCAGGGCAGCGCCAGCGTGGCGGACTTCGGCAGCGTCGAGAAGGACAGCGCCCAGGATCTGCTCAAATGGAAATCCCTCGCGCTCGACGCCATCCAGTTCGATCTCGAGCCCTTTCAGCTGCGCATCGGCGAGATCACCCTGGGAGATTTCTATTCGCGCCTGATTCTCGGCGCCGACGGCAAAATGAACCTGCAGAAGCTCGCGGTTCAACCGGAGGAGAAAAAAGCCGAGGCGGAGCCGGCGCCGAAAGCAGAAGAAAAAGCCGCGCCGCCGAAAGCCGACGAAAAACCGGCGCCGCCGGCCGCAGACAGCGCCCCGCCCAAGGCGATCAGCATCGGCAAAATCAACCTGCGCGGCGGCAACATCAACTTCAGCGATTTTTTCGTCAAGCCGAACTATTCCGCCAATCTCACCAGCGTCGAAGGATCGATTTCCGAGCTGAAGCCCGAGACGCCGGGCGACCTCGATCTCAAAGCCAAGCTCGACGAGGCGGCGCCGGTGGACGTGAAGGGCAAAATCAACCCGCTTTCCAAGGATCTCTTTCTCGACATCGTCGCCGACGCGCGGGAAATCGAGCTGAGCCCGATGACGCCCTACTCGGCGAAATACGTCGGCTACGGCATCGAAAAGGGCAAGCTCTCGTTCAACGTCAAATACAAACTCGAAAATCGCAAGCTCAGCGCCGAGAACAAGATCATTCTCAACCAGCTCACCTTCGGCGAAAAGATCGAGAGCCCCACGGCGACCAAGCTGCCGGTGCTGCTCGCGGTCGCGCTCTTGAAAGACCGCAACGGCGTCATCGACGTCGATCTGCCGATCAGCGGATCCCTCGACGACCCGCAGTTCAGCGTCGGCGGCATCGTGCTCAGGATCATCATCAACATCATCACCAAAGCCGTCACCGCGCCGTTCTCGCTGATTGCCTCGGCGTTCGGCGGCGGCGGCAGCGGCGAAGAGCTGAGCTATATCGAATTCGCCAACGGCCGCGCCGATCTCGACAAGGCGGACCGCGACAAGATCGCGACCCTGGCCAAGGCGCTCAACAATCGCCCGAGCCTCAATCTGGAAATCATCGGCCGGATCGATCCGGCGAGCGATCTGGAAGGACTCAAGCAGGTGAGCATCGAGCGCAAAGTCAAAGCGCAAAAGTTGAAGGACCTCGCGCGCCAAGGCCAGGCGCCGCGCTCGCTCGACGAGGTCCAGATCGACAAGAGCGAGTACGCACAATATCTGAAGGCGGCCTACGGCGAGGAAAGCTTTCCCAAGCCGCGCAACGTGATCGGCCTGGCGCGCGATCTCCCCGTGCCGGAAATGGAAAAACTGATGCTGCAGCACGCTCAGGCGAGCGACGACGATCTGCGCCAGCTTTCCAACCGCCGCGCCCAGGCCGTGCGCGACGCGCTCCTCGCCACCGGCCAGGTCGGCGCCGACCGCCTGTTCGTCGTCGCCGCCAAGCCGTTCAGCCCCGAAGAGCGCGCCAAGCTCAAAGGCCGGCCCAACCGCGTCGATTTCGCGATGAAGTAACGCGTGCCGAGCGCTCCGTGCCCTGGTGTCCTCCGCGATGAATTCTTGCGCGATCTCGCTTCCGGCAAACACGGGCGCGGCATGCCGCGCCCCGTGCGGCGCTTGCAGTCAATTCTTGCATCACGCTGCTCCGCGAAGCCGCGCTGCGCCTAAGTTGTAGCGACCCCGCTTCTGGTATACACTCCGATTGCATTCAGGGAGGCTCGTCCATGACCCAGGCCAGAAAAAACGCCAAGCCCAAAGTCACCATTATCGCCAGCAAGGGAGCCAACCAGGCGATCAACTATTTGCTCGAGGACCGGGACGAGCTGGAATGGCTCGTCGCCATCGGCAGAAACCACAAGGGCGATATTTTCTTCTACGATACCGGCGGCGACATCATCCAGGATTTAGGCGCCCTGGAATACATCAAAGAACGCATCGTGCGCGATTATTTCGGCGAGACCGACGAGTAAGATTGGCGCGCCGCAAAACCCGCCAGTCCCAGCCAAGCTCGATCCAAATCCTCCCGCTAGTCCATCGGAATTTTCGGTTTGATCCGGAGCGGCGGCGCGCCCGGCGGCAGGAAATCCGCCAGGTCGATCGTTTCCCAGCCCACCGGCCGCAGCCGTTCGAATTCCTGGCGCCGTTTGGCGTCGCACTCGGGCGGCTTGGTCGCATCGATAATCATTTTGCCGCCGACGCGGTGCCATCCCGGCGCGCCGGGATGGCCGAACTCCGGACAGGACGGGTCCATCGCATGGATTTTCGATCCGGCAATGACGGTGATGTCTTCGGCCGGATTGACCCGCGTATTGAGCGACCAGAGCACTTCGGCGTAATTGAAAATATCCACATCCACGTCCACCGCGATGGCGATCTTCGGGTGCTGGTACTCGCTCGACAAAACCGACATCAGCACGTTTTTCGCTTCGCCGTAGTAGCGCGGCTTCATCTGCACGACGACTCCGAAGATTCCCGGCATCACCAGCACGTTTCTGACGTCCGCAAGGCCGCCCACGCTGCGCGCGCGGCGCAGGATTTGCGCCGACATGGGCACTTTGTGATAGACGCAGCCTTCCACTTCGGTGCCGTTCTGGACGTTTTTGAAAATCGCGTCGGCGCGCATCGTGACGGCTTTGATGTTGACGATCGGGTTCATGCCCGAGCCGGTGAGATAGTAATCCTGAAATTCGCTGAACGGCCCCTCGGGCTCGCGCACCTGGGGCGGAATTTCGCCTTCGAGAATGATTTCGGCGAACGCCGGCACTTCGAGATCGACGGTGCGGCATTTGACCAGCTCGACGTCCTCCTGCAACAGCGCCGCAGCGATCTCGAGCTCGTCCACGCCGTACTGCGTCGTGGTGGCGGCAGCAAAGTAGTACATCGGGTGATGGCCGATCAGGATCGCCACGGGCATGGGCTCGCCGCGCGCTTCATACATTTGATAGTTGGTCCAGGCGTGGCGCGGGTATAAAAGAATGCCGGTCTTCCTCGGCCCCTTCATCTGCAGGCGGTGAAAGCTCAGGTTGCGCCGGCCGGTGTCGGGATTTTTCGTGATCATCAAACCGGAGCCGATAAACGGGCCGCCGTCGCGAATGCCGGCCTGATGGATCGGCATCCTGGTGATATCGACTTCCTCGCCGAGGAGAACTTTCTGCTGCACCGGCCCGGCCTCGACGAGGCGGGTCCTGCCGAGCTTTTCCGTACGCCGGACAAATTCCGGGATCATCTCCTCGCGCGGCTTATCGAAGGCGACGGGCGCAAGCGAAACATCGCCCGGCGCCTGTCCCAGACAGCGCCAGCCCGGATAGCCCGGCAGATTTTCGAACAACAGCGCGCGGTCGCGCGCCTGCCACAAAAGCGCGCCCATCTGGGTGCGCGGATCCACGGGCTTTTGGATGCGCGCGAGCAGTCCGGCCTTTTCCAACTGCTCGATCCACGTGCGCATATCCTGGGGCATGAGCGATTCCTCCGAATCCAGGGTTCGCGGCAATTCATATCACGGCGCGCCCCGCGCACCAATCGGAAATGGAAACATGGAGCGATGGCGTGCTGGAGTAGCGCTCTGAAGTCCCAACACGCCGGCATTCCAATACTCCATCACTCCCATTTTCCTTGACTGCCGGCGCGGCTTCACCTACGTTCGGGCGAATGGCCTCGCTGACCGCCCTGTTCGGCATGGAAAAGCTCGCGCCCGAAAAGGCGCGCGCGCTCAGCATCGTCTACGCGGCGAGCATCACGCTGATGATGGGCGTCAATTTCATTCAGCCCGCCTTGCCGGCGCTGACCCAGCCGTTTCAGATCACCGATGCGCAGATCTCCTGGATCATGACGCTGTTCACCGCGCCCGCGATCGTGCTCTCGCCGCTCTTCGGTGTCATCGCCGACCTCTACGGCCGCCGCCTGCTGCTCGGCGTGGGGCTGATCGTGTTCGGCATTTTCGGCGCGGCGATGGCGCTGGCGCCGAGCTTCGGCTGGCTGCTCGCCTTTCGCGCGCTTCAGGGCGTCGGTTTCAGCGCGGTGATCCCGCTGACGATCGTGCTGATCGGCGATCTTCTCGAAGGCGACAACGAAATCAGCGGCCAGGGGCTCAAGGTTTTTCTCGACCGCATCGGCTATTTTATTTTTCCGCCCCTCGGCGGCCTGCTCGCGGCGCTCGCGTGGTTCTGGCCCTTTGCCTGCTACATTCTCGCCGTTCCCGTCGGCCTGATCGCTCTTCTCTGGATGCCGGAAACCAGAGGCCGCAGCGGCGAGAAGGCCGCGAGCTATCTCGGCGACGTCGCGCGCCTGGCGCGCCATCCGCGCCTGGTGATCGCGTTCTCGGCGGGCTTTCTCAGATTTTTTCTCGACTACGGCTTCCTGACTTACTTCCCGCTTTTTCTCGTGCGCACGCACAACGTCTCCACCGCGACGGCGGGCTTGCTCTACATTTTTTTCTCCGTCGGCGCGATGCTGACCTCGAGCCAGGCCGGGCGCATCGCCGCAGGCCGCGACAAAGCGAATATCCTGTTTCTCGCTTTCGTCGTCAGCGGCGGCGCGGTGCTCGCGGTGCCGTTTATCCACGGCGTCTGGCTGGTCGGCGCCGCGCTGTTTTTTTACGGCCTCGCCAACGGCGTGATCTCGCCGATGCAGAAAAGTCTGCTCACTCAGAACGCGCCGGCGGAGCTGCGCGGCGGCATCGTCTCCTGCGATCGCTTGATCCAGCAGGTTTCGAAGACGACCTCGACTTCGATCGTCGGCCTGCTGCTGGTGAGCGCCGAGCTGCCGACGATTTTCTGGCTCTTGGGAATTCTCTCGTTCGTGAGCGTCGCGCTGATGGCGTGCCTGCTGCCGCGCGGGCAGCAGAGCGCCGCGCGCGCCGCCGCTTCCTGATTGCAATCGTCCGGGCGCAAAATCGGGTTTGCCGGCAAAGCGGCTGCGCGCGGCGCGATCAATTCCGCCGCGCCAGGTTGCGCACCGTCGCCTTGGAAATGACCACGTCGGCGTTCATGCCCGGGCGCAGCAGGTTGTCGGGATCCTCGGTCACGATCTCGGTGGGAAACACCTGGGAGATGCGCTCCTCGTGATTTGGCGGCGGGAGCGGCGCGCTCTCGCCCTGGCGCTGCACCCGGCGCACCACGCCGTTGAAGGTTTGCCCGGGAACGGCATCCACCCGCACCGTGACTCTGTCGCCGGGCCGGACGAAACGCAGATGAGTTTCCGGCAGATAAGCGCGCACCCACAGGCTCCCGGTCCGCAGCAAAGTAGCGATCGGTTTGCCGGCTTCGACCAGATCGCCGGCCTCGACTTCCAGGGTTTCCACCAACGCATCCGCCGGCGCCTTGACGACGGTCTCATCCAGCTGGGCGCGCAGCAGGCGCGTTTTTGCGCGCGCCGCGTCCAGCGCGGACTTCGCCTGCGCGATTTCCTCCCTGCGATAGCCCGCGCGCAGTTGGCGCAGCCGCGCGCCGGTTTCGGCAACCCGCTGCCTGGCGCGTTCCACTTCCTCCTGCGGCACGCCCGCGCGCAGTTGATCGTAGCGCTGGCGCGCGGTCTTGGCCCTCTGCTCGGCTTCTTCGGCGCGCGCCGCGGCATCCTCGGCGTCGCGCCGCGCGATCAGATCGCGCCGGCTGAGATCTTCGAGCCGCCGCGACGCCTTGCGCGCGCTCTCCGCGGCGCTCTGGCTCGCCGCCAGGTCGGCGGCCGCCCGATCGATCTCTTCGCGCCGCGGCGCCGAAACCAGCTGATCGAGCTCGGCCTGGGCCTGTTTGGCGGCGGCTTCGGCCTGCTCGATCTCTTCCACTCGATAACCGGCGCGCAGCTGCGCGTAGCGCGCTTCGGCCTGGCGCAGATTGGCTTCGGCTTCGGCGAGTGCGGCGTCCAGCTCCGAGGGCTCGAGCAGCACCAGCGGCTCGCCCGCCTTCACGGTCTCGCCCTCGCGCGCGACCACCTTGAGCACCCGGCCGCCGAGCCTGGAGCCGACGTGGATGTCGTCCGCCTCGATGATGCCGGAAATGACGAACGAGTCGCGGTTGGCGGCGTAGTTCCACAGCGCATAGCCCATGCCGAAAATAAACACCGCGGCAAAGAGCGCGGTCATGACGGTGCGTTTTTTCATCAGCGTGCCGGCCCGAAAATGCTTCCGGGTCTCAGAAGGCTTTGAATTCCTTGTCCTCGCGGCTCTCGGTTTCGAGCTGAATCGTGGTGTGCTCGATGTTGTATTGCAGTTTCAACGTATCTTCGATGCCGTTCAAGACCTCGTGAAAATCGCCGCCGTTGCTGACCACCGCGTGGGCGCTCAGGGTGAAAATATCCGAGGTCACCGCCCAGATGTGCAGGTCGTGCACCGCGCTCACGCCCGCGACCGATTCGATGGTGCGGCGCACGTCTTCCAGGCGAATCCCCTTGGGCACCGTCTGCATCAGCACGCTCAGCGAATCGCGCACCAGGCTCCAGGACGAAAACAGAATCAGCACGCCGATAAAAATGCTGATCAGCGGATCGGCGAGATACCACTGGGTGGTCAGCATAACGGCGCCGGCGACGATCGCCCCCACCGAGCCGATGGCGTCGCTCACCACATGCAGAAAAGCGCCGCGCAGGTTGAGATTGTGATGATGGCCGTGGTGCAGAATCACGGCGGCGACAAGATTCACGACCAGGCCGAGGATGGCCACCACCATCATGCCCTGGCTTTGCACCTCGGGCGGATGAAACAGCCGGCCGTAGGCCGCGGCGAAAATCACCCCGACGATCAGCCAAAGAGTCAGACCGTTGAACAGCGCCGCGAGAATTTCGACCCGGTGAAAACCATAGGTGCTCTGCAAGGTCGCGGGACGCCGCGCCATGCGGAACGCGAACAGGCTCAGGCTGAGCGCGCCGATGTCGGAGAGCATGTGCCCGGCGTCGGACAAAAGCGCCAGACTGTTGGTGAGAAACCCGGCGATCAGCTCGGCGAAAAAATACGCGGCGCTGATCGTCAGCGCCCAGCGCAGTCTTCGCGTTTCGTTATGCCGTGCCATGAGGACGCAGCCGTAAATTACCCCGGCGAAAATTATCGCTCAAGGGCGCGCGGGAATAAAGCGCGCGGCGTTCGGCGCCGCCCCCTGGTCCGCGCCGTGCTGCTTCAACGCCAGAAAAAACATTCTACCACGGCGATTCAGGTATCCCGCCATGGCTTCGGCCTGGCGGCCCGCGCCGAAATAAATATCCGCGCGCTGCAATCCGCGGATCGCGCCGCCGGTGTCCTGAATGAGCACGAAGCGGGTGATCGGACGCCAGCCGGCCAATGCGCCCGCGCCGTCGATCAGCGGAACCTCGGTCTGAATCAGCGCGAGCGCGCCCCGGGGAAACAAACGCGCATCGGCAGCGATGGAGCGGCCGGCCGTGACCGGCACCTCCAGACTGCCCAGCGCCTCGCCGCCTGGGCTCACGCGGAAAAAAACGTAGCTCGGATTGTAGGCAAAGATCTCGTCGCGCTCTTCGGGGTGAGCGTTCAGATAGCGGCGCAGGCTCTGCATCGACATCGCCTCGCTGGCGATTTTGCCGGCATCGATCAGGAGCCGGCCGATGCTGCGGTAGGGCCGGCCGTTCTGCGCCGCGAAGCCGACGCTCAGCTCGCCGCCTTCGGCCAGGCGAATGATGCCGGAGCCCTGAATGTGCAGAAAGAAAAGCTCCACCGGATCGGCGACCCAGGCGATTTCCAGCGCGCGGCCGCGAAGCCGTCCCTCCCGGTCGATCTCGCTCCGCGTGTAATACGGCAAAAACTGCTCGCCCTCGACCCGGCCGAAAACTCTCTCGGTTTTCGCCGCCGCGCCGAGCGTCACCACTTCGGCCGTGATCAGATCGGCGGGGCGCGCGTAAATCGGATAGAGAAATTTGCCGCTGCGCGCGCGGCTGCCATCGAGCACCGGCTGATAGTAGCCGGTGAACAGCACCTCGGCGTTTTCCGCATCGGCGCTCGACGGCAAAAAATCGAAACGCGCGCGCAGCTCGCGCGCGAAACATTCGGCGCAATTCCAGTCGGCGAGCAAGGGCTCGAAAGCTTTCAGCGAAGCGGCGATCTCGCCGGCGCTGAAGCGGCGCGGCGCCGCGCCGACGATCCGGTCGGGCGGCAGCTTTTCCAGATATTGAAGGCTGCGGCGCAATGCCGTCCGCAGGGACTCGGCGTCGAGATCGTCGCCGAACGGCGTTGCCGCGGCAGGCACCGCGACCGGTCCGGGCGGCGGCGCGGCGCAGCCGAGAAAAAACACCAGCGCCAGAGCGCTCAGTGGTGAAAGCTTGCGGTGGAAAATCATTTGCGCGAGACTGGCCGGCGTGGATTACCGCGAGATCCGAAAGGAAGTCGCGCGCGTCATCGACCGCTTGCCGCGCGCCTTTCGCGAGCAGTTGGTGAATGTCGAGTTCGTCGTCGAACAGCGCCCTTCCGCCGAGCTTTTGCGCGCCGAAGGCCTCGACCCGCGCGAGGATACTTTATACGGCATTTACCAGGGCGTGCCGCTGCCGGAGCGTTCCGCGCTCGATCCGCCGCTGCTGCCGGACAAGATCACTATTTTCGCCGAGCCGCTGCTCGAAGATTTCCCCGACCCCGAGGAGCTGCGCGAAGAAATCCGCCTCACCGTGCTGCACGAGATCGCCCACTACTTCGGCATGGACGAAGAAGAGATCGAAGGTTTAGGATACTGATTGTCCGGTGTCGAGTGTCCCGAGTCCAGGGTTCCAGAAAAACACCAGACATCAGACACTGAACTCTAAACCTTCTCAATCCCGTATATCCTGCAAAAACCACTCGGTCGGCAATTCGCGGCCGACTTTTTTCTGCTTCGCCAATTCCAGCACCTTGCCCGCGCACGCGGCGAACTGAAGCCCCTGAGTGCCGGCGTTGATGAAATACGTAATCTGATTGTCGCTCGTCCGCCCCGGCACTTTGCCGGCGCGGATATCCATGAAGTATTTGAAGTAGTCGCCCTTGTAATTGTCCACCGCGGGATTGGGAATGCGCGCGCGCTCGTCCGGCTGGCCGGCGATGTAGCCGACGTTGCCGTGGAGGCGGATCATGCCCTCGTCCATCGCCTCGATGGTGTTGCGGCCGAGCTTCACCGAAAGATCGCAGCGCTTGACCACCCGCGGCCCCATCTCGCAGGCGCGCACCGAGGTTAAATGCGCGCCGGGCTTGAGCCAGTCGGGCTCGTCGAACACCGTCTGGGTGGAATCCGTGCAGGTGGCGACGATGTCGGCTTCGCGCACGACTTTTTCCGGCGTGTCTACGGCGATTACTTCGAGGTCGAGCTTGCCGGTCATTTCCCGCGCGAATTTTTCACGGTTCGCCTTGGTCGGGCTGAAGACTCGCACGCGGCGGAGCTTGCGCACTTCGTAGAACGCTTCGAGATAGCTGCGCGCCATGCCGCCGGAGCCGAAGATGCCCACGTCGCAGGCGTCCTGGCGCGCGAGATACTTGGCACCCAGGCCGGCGCAGCCGCCCACGCGCATGTGCTGGATCAGCCCGTCGTTGATGATGCCGAGCGGCTCGCCGTTGCGCACGCTGAAGACCATCACCAGCCCGCACCAGGTGCCGGGCTCCACGCAGTATTTTTCCTCGGTCTCGCCGTTGGGCCAGTAGACCACGTCGGATTTCATGCGGATCGCGAACACGCCGATCTTGCGGCTCGCGCCCTCCATCGTGCCCCAGCGCCAGTAGCCGTCCGGCCGCTCGCAGGGCATCCACAAGTCCAGCCGCGGCCGAAACACCGCGTCGCCCTTCAGAAGATCGGCGTAGCCGTCCTCGAGCGCGTCGAGACAATCCTTCATCGTGAAAAGCTTTTCGACTTCCTGGTTATTGACGAGCAGCATGAGAGCGTCCTCCTCGAACTGGCTTACAACAACTGCGCCGATTTGGAAAGCTCGATGCCGCGATTCGATCCTCTCACGCGATTTGACAAGCCCTGCCCGTTGTCGCAAAGATAGGCGCACATTTTTGCCGGAGAGGAGAGGCCATTGAAAATCTTACGATTCAACGATGACCGCATCGGCGTCATCAAGGACGGCGACAAAGTCGTCGATGTCAGCGATGCGGTGAGCGCGCGCAAGGCCAAAGGGCCGCAGCGGGTGATGGAGGAGATCATCGAGGGCTGGCGCAAGTATCGCCGCCGCTTCGAGAAGATTCTGGCCCAACAGAGCGGCGTGCCGGTGGCGAGTGTGGAAATTCATTCGCCGCTCGCGCGGCCCGGCAAGTTTCTCGCCGCCTTCAGCAACTACATCGACCGGCCCGGACGCACGGCGGACAATTTTCCCAACGAGTATTTTTACAAGTCGCCCGACCTGGTCGGCCCCGGCGAATCGGTCGAGCTGCGCGACATTCCCGCCTGCGTGGTCTATCAGCCCGAGGCCGAGTTTGCCTTCGTGATCGGCAAGACCGCGGAGAACGTCGCCCCCAACAAGGCGCTCGATTACGTGTTCGGCTACGTGCCGATCTTCGACATCTCCACCCGCGGCCTGGTCCGGCGCACGCAGTTTATCGGCAAAGGCCAGGGCAGCCACGGCTGCTGCGGCCCGTGGATCATCACCAAGGACGAAATCCCCGACCCGCACAACGTGGTGGTCAAATCCTGGACCAACGGCCAGCCGCGCCAGAACTACAACACCGGCGCGATGGCGCACAAGATTCCCAACCAGATCGCCTGGCTCACGAAGTTTCTGCGTCTCGGCCCGGGCGACGTGGTCGCCACCGGCACGTTTCATGAGGGGTTGATGCCGGTCAATTCCGGCGACGTGATCGAGATCGAATTCGAGAACCTGGGCCGCGCCAGGTTCAACGTCAAAGGCAACAGCCCGCGCAAGGAAGTCGAGTGGCTGCCCGGCAAAAACCAGCCGACGCCGCCTCCCGGCGGCGGCATCCACCTGGTGTGAGATGCCCAGGCCCATGGAGTGATGGGTTCCGGACACCCATCACTCCACCATTCCAACACGCCGTCACTCCATTCTTCTCGTCATCCCCCAGTGCCACGGCAGCAGCCGGCGGTAGGCCAGATCGAAAAGCTGATTGAGCAGATAGCCGAGCAACGCGAGCGCCAGCATGCCGGCGTACATCTGCGCGACTTTGAAGCGCCGCTGCGAATCGAGAATGAAATAGCCGATGCCGTCGGTGCTGCCGACCATCTCGGAGATCACGACGAGAATCAACGTGATCGGCAGGCTCACGCGCAGGCCGGTCAGAATCTGCGGCGCGGCGGCCGGCAAAACGATTTGCCAGACGGATTTCGCGCGCGATACGCGAAACGTGCGCGCCGTGTTGAGCAGCACCGGATCGATCTGGCGCACGCCGTCGAGCGCATTGAGCAAAATCGGCCAGGCGCAGGAAAACCAGATTACGAAGATTTTCATGCCATCCTCGAGCCCGAAGAAAAGCATGGCGAGCGGAATCAGCGCCGGCGGCGGCACCGGCCGGAGCATCTCGACGGTCACCTCGGCGAGACGGCGGACGCGCTCGGACAGTCCCATGAAAATCCCCAGAGGAATGAACACGGCGGCGGCAAGAAAGTAGCCGATCGCCGCGCGTTTCATGCTCACGCCGATCTGCCAGGGAATCTGCCCCGACGCGATCAGGTCCCAGAAAATTCCCAGCACGCGGCTGAGCGGCGGCACGATCAGCGGGTTCACCCATTCGGCGCGCGCGGCGCATTCCCACGCCGCCATCAGCGCGGCGATGAATACAAAGCCGTTCAGCCGGCGCGGCCGCATCTAGAGCGCCTCCCGCGCGAGCATGCCGCGGCGCCAGCGCATGGCGCGAAACTCCAGGACGAGAAACAGCCGGTTGAGCAGATAGCCGAGCGCGGCGACCAGCACGATACCGCCGTACATCGCCGCGCTGTGCATCGAGCGCTCTTCGTCGAGGATGAAAAATCCCAGCCCCCGGCTGCCCGCGATCATCTCGGCGGTGGTGACGAGGATCAGCGCGATCGAGAGTCCGATGCGCAACCCGGTGACGATGTACGGCGAGGCGGCGGGAAGAATGATGCGCCCGAGAATCCGCGCGCGCCGCAAGCCGAAGGTGCGGCCGGTGTCGATCAAAATTTTTTCGATGCGGCGCACCCCGTCGATGGTGTTGATCAGGATCGGCCAGAGCGCGGCGTACACCGTCACCGCGACGATCATCGCGTCGCCGATGCCGAGCGCGAGAATCGCGACGGGAATGATCGCCACCGACGGCATCGGCCGGAGAAACTCGATCAGCGCCGCGGCGAAGCTGTGGGCCAGGCGAAAATAGCCGAGCACGATTCCGAGCAGGACGCCGAGCACGGCGGCGAGCAGATAACCTTCGAGAAAGCGCCCCACGGTGACGGCGAGATGCCTGAGGATCGTCCCTTCGCGCAGCGAGGATCCGAGGGCGGCCAGCGCCTGGCTGAGCGGCGGCACGTAGGGCTGGAGCCCGGGCGCAGCGCGCGCGCCGAATTCCCACAGGCAGAGTAAAAACGCCAGCGCGGCCCAGCCCGCCCAGTTGAATTGTTTGATCCGGTCCACGGCGCGGCGGCTAATTGCGGATCTGCTGGTAGATGGCGTTTCGGATTTCCATGAAGCGCGGCTCGGCGCGGGTCGCGACCTGATGGCGCGGCCGGGAGAAAGCGATCTGGATCTCGTCAATGATCGCCGAGGGGCGCCGGCTCAAGACCCAGATCCGGTCCGAGAGATAAATCGCCTCTTCGATATCGTGGGTGATGAAAAGAATCGTGGTTTTCAATTCCGCCCAGATGTGGAGCAGCACGTCTTCCAGCTCCAGCCGGGTGAGCGCGTCGAGCGAGCCGAAGGGTTCGTCCATCAAAAGAATCTCCGGCTCGTAGGCGAGCGCGCGCGCGATCGCGACCCGCTGCTGCATGCCGCCGGAAAGCTCCCAGGGATAATGATTCTCGAAGCCCTTGAGCCCGACCAGCTCGAGCAGCGCGAGCGCCTTTTTGGGCGCATCGGCGGAATTGCGCCGGCGCGCCTCGAGACCGAAGCAGACGTTGCCGAGCACCGAGCGCCAGGCGAAAAGCGATTTGTTGTATTCCTGGAACAGCAGCACGAGATTTTCCGGCGGCCCGGCGACGGCGCGGCCGTTGACGATCACCCGGCCCGAAGTCGGCGCGAGCAGCCCGGCGATCGACATCAGCAGAGTCGTCTTGCCGCAGCCCGACGGACCGACGAAGGAGACAAACTCGCCGGCTTCGATGCGGCAGGTAATATTGCCGATGGCGTTGGTCAGCTCGCCGTTGGCCTGACGGTAGCTCTTCGACAGCGCTTCGACTTCGAGAATCGGCACGGGCGGCGCAGAATTGGAATGAGGGAGCACCGGAGTCATGGAGTGTTGGGATCAGGAACCATGACTCCAACACTCCATCACCGAGGTCTTTTATCCTTTCGGCGTGAGGTCGCTGATCACTTCCTGAGCCTTGAGCGGACGGGAAATCAGCTTGTACTTGACGGTCAAATCGATGGTCGCCTGGAGGTCCCTTGCCGAAAGATTTTTTTCGAACAGCGGCAGGCCGATCTTGCCGACCATGTCCGGGCTCAGCCCGGCCCACTTGATCATCGCGCTGCGCGCCCCTTCCGGGTCGGCGTGAATCGCGTCGATGCCGCGATTGATCGCGCGCACGAACGCCTGGGCGACGCCGCGATTTTTCTGCACCCACTTTTCCGAGGCGAACCAGCTCGCGATCAGAAACTTCGATACCACGTCGCCCCAGGGATTGGCGAGCACGCGAATTTCCGGCTGGCGCGCCGCCGCGGCGGCGAAGGGCTCCTGCACGCTGATCGCGTCGACCTTGCCCGCCACCAGCGCCGGCGCCATCTGCGGAAACGGGATCTCGACGAATTTGATCTTGCTCGAATTGCCGCCGTTTTTGTCCACCCAGGCCATGGCCATCAGGTGAACGATGTTGTTCAGCGTGTTGACCGCGACGGTCTTGCCGGTTAAATCCTTCGCCGACTTGATCGGCGAATCCTTGCCGACCAGGATCGCGTGGGTCTCGTTGCTGCCGCGCACGTTGGTCGCGCCGCCGGCGATCAATTTGAAATCGAAGCCTTCCACCCGCGCCTGGTAGAGCGAGATCACGTTGGTCCAGCCGAACTGAAGATCGCCCGAAGTCACTCCCTGCACGATCACCGCGCCGCCCGCCATCGGCACGGTTTCCAGCTCGAGCCCCTCGGCCTTGAAGAACCCTTTCTCCATCGCCACGAACAGCGCTGCGTTGTCGACGATCTTCATGTAGCCGAGCTTGCCCTTCGCCTGCGCCCAGGCGCGATTTTGCGCGAGCGGCAAGCCGGCAAGCCCCACGGCGACGGTGGCGAGAAAACTGCGCCGGGTGATTTTCATGGTTTTCACTCCTGTGGGAAAGTAATGGCTCCCTGCAAAACACCTACTGCTTAATACAACTGCAAAAATAAAAAAAGAGTTTTCCGCTGGGGCAAAGCGCGCGCCGCGGCCCAATCCCGGGGCCGGCGCCGATCAGGAGCGGGAGCGGAACAAGACTTTTGCGAGGAAGTCTTTGAGCGCGGCAACGCGCGATTTAAGCGAGCGGAAGAAGTAGGCAAAGACGGCCAGGAGGCCGTAGAAAAGCACGTACAGGAACTGCGCCATCAAGCCGCTCGTGCCCGGATCGACGTAGGCATGGGCGCTCGCTGGCGCGGCGATCTGCGCCAGCCCGAGCAACGCGAAGACCGCGGCGATCCGGCGCGCAAACAAAAATTTCAATCGATCCTGCTCAAGCATTGGGCTCAAATCTGCACGGCATTTCGGCCGCGCCCTTTCTCAAGCGCTCATCGAGTTTGCGCCAGAGTTCTTCCGCCATGCCGGGCATGGAGCGCGCCAGATCCTTGCGCTCGGCGGAGTCTTCGGCGAGATCGTACAGCTCCGCCTTGCCGCTGTCGCAGCTCACGATCAGCTTGTAGCCGCCGCGGCGGATCGCCGCCTTCGTCGGCAGCTTGTACAGTTTTCCCCCGGCCGGATCTTTGAAATTGACCGCGATCGTTTCCCGGTCCGCCGGTGCGGCGAGTTGGCCGAGCGCAACGCCGTCCATCCAGTCCGGCACGGCGATGCCGGCGCTTGCGAGAATCGTCGGCGCGAGATCCACCGACTGAGCGGGAACATCGACCCGCTCGCTCGTCTTCTGCCCGGGAAAATGGATCAGCAGCGGCACGTGGATCGAGCTTTCGTAAAGATCCTCGCCGTGGTTGAGAAAGCCGCGCTCGAAGGACTCGCCGTGATCGCCGGTGATCAGCAGCAACGTGTTGGGCTCTCTCTGTCCCATGGCGGTCACCAGGGCGCCGATCTCGCTGTCCAGATATTCGAGCGACTCGTCGTAGCGGTCGCGCTCGGCGTCCACCAGCGGTTGCAGCGCCGGAGGATAGCGCCGGTAAAAAAATGCCGCGACCCGCGCGCGCTCTTCCGGTGTGTCGCGGCGCGCATATTTATTTCTGAAGGGCGGCGGCGCTTCATAGGGATCGTGCGGCTCGTGCAGGTGCACGAACAAAAAAAACGGCTCCGGCAGCCGGGCCATAGCGCGCAGCGCCAGCGCGATCGTGTCCTCCGCGGGTCCGTAGCCCGAGGTCCGCTCCGGATAGCCGAGCGGCATCCAGCGCGCCCATTCATCGTACATCCGGTTTCCCAGACCGGTCGGATAAACGCCGTTGTCGCGCAAAAATCCCAAGGTCAGCCGGCGAAAATTCGGGTATTCACCATAAACCAACTCGGGTGCCAGACCGAGAGCGTAGAACGTCGCATCCGAGTTGCTCGCGATCGCAGCCGTAGTATAGCCGTGCGCGCGCAACGGCGCGAGCAGATTTTCCGGGCGCTGGTAGATCGGCAGAAACTTACTCAGCCGGCCGTGCGCAAACGGATACCTGCCGGAGAGCAGGGTCGTGAGGCTCGGCCGGGTTGAAGTGCTGTTGGAGTGCATTTGAGTATAGACGGTGCTTTCGCGGGCAAGACGCTCCAGAAACGGCGTGGTCTTCCGCCCGTACCCGTAGAGGGACATATTTTGCGCGCGCAGCGCGTCGGCGACGATCAGCACGATGTTCGGGCGCGGCGCGTTCGGGCGAACCAGCGCGCGGCGGTTGGCGAATTCGGTCCAAAGATTGCCGCCGAGCCTGACCGCGAGCGCGAGCGCCGCCGCCAGCAGGATCGGCCGGGCCAGATAACTCCAGCCGTCCTCCAGGGAAAATTCCAGGGCGAGGCGATCTTTTTTCCGCCCGCGCCAGCTCCACGCGCCCAGCAGAAGGCTCAAGCCGAGCAGCGCGTAGAGAACGGCATCGGCGCCCGCCGCAGCGCCGATGCCGTTAAAAAGCCAGCGCAAAAAATAGAGCGCGGTGATCGCGATCAATGCGGCTTTCGCGGCGCCGCGGCTGATCGCGACGATTCTTGCGCCGGGAACGATCCAACTCAGCAGCCACGGCGCGATCGCCGCGAGAGCGATCCAGAAAACCAGCGTGGCGAGAATCGCGCTGCAATCGGCGATCCGGTCGAAAAGCGGCTCGGGATCGCCGGGAGAGAAGACCGCCAGCAACTCGAGAACCCACAGATATACCAGCGCCGTCAGCCACGGTCCGGCAATCCTGCCGTAGACGCGGACCGCGCGGGTCATTTCTCGCATAGAAACAGGCGGCGATCTTCGGGATAGGAAGGAAAGCGCTCGATCGACCGGAAATGCTGCTTCAGGCAGCTCTCGAGATCGGCGGCGCTGTAATCGTCCACGCCGGCAACGGCGCTGGCGCCGATCTTGACCTTGAGCGGCGCGACGTATTCGACGAGCAGCCGGCGCGAAGCCAGGCCGGCGAGAATCTGGCAGATGCGCTCGAGGCTCAGCCGCTGGCGCGCGGCCACGTGATGGATCACGGCCAGAGCCATCACCAATTCAGCGCCGAGCCGCTCGCCGAGCGCCGGGCCCGCCGCGCCGCCGCGCGCCGGCGCCGGCGCATGACCGAACACGTTGACCGCGAGCGGTAAAATATCGAGCCGCGCTTTGCGCGCCTGCTCGTAGCAAAGCGCGAGGGCGCCGGTGTCGAGCTCGCAGGCGGTGACGCGCGCGCCGTGATCGGCCGCAAGCCTGGCGTACTGCCCGGTGTTGGCGCCCACGTCGAGCACGCTCTTCGGGCGCAGTCGGGCGAGGATTTCGCCGACGATCGTTTGTTTGTAACGCCAGTCGCCGGGCGACAACCCGGTGCGAAAATAACTTTCATCCGCGCTGCCGTAGTAACGCGCCCAGCGGCTGGCGCCGCTCGGCAGCGGCAGAGTTTCGATATCGCGGCGCAGCGCCTCGAAGAACCGCATCTTGAGCCTCGCGTTCGCCGCCCCGGCGCCGACGACGTTCGAAAGCGAAAAAAAACGCCGCTGCAAATCCTCCGGCAGCAGGTCGAACAATTTGCCGGTCCATTTGGGCAATGCCACGCCGAGGCTCCGGCGCGGATAGCGCAGCTTGAAAGACAGCGGTAAAAGCCCCAGCAAGTCTTCGTCGGTCACGCCGGCGAGATCGTCGCGCAGCAGCCAGCTCGCCGCTCGCCCGCGCCCGGCGGCGTAAAGATAGAGCGGGAAAAGAAAAAAATTGCAGAACTGCTGGTAGGGCGCCCACAGAACATCCGCGCGCGCCGGCACGATCGATCCCGCGTCGATATAAACCGGCGCGGTGCCTTCGAAGAGCACGTTCCAGGGATGCCCGTCCTGCAAGGTCAGTCCTTTTTCGGCGAGTCGAAGGCACAGCTCGATGGTCCTGAGCGCCGCAGCCTTCAGCATCGGCGGTGCCCACTCGTAGCAGTAGGAAATCACCGGCACGCGCCGATGGCGCAGCACCGCCTGGCCGCTTTCGGTGATAAAACGGGTCAGCTCGGTTTCGATCAGCAGGCCGTCGCGAACCAGCGCGGCGAGGGTGCCGGACCGCGCCCACTCTTCCCAGCGCCGCGCGAAGGCCGGTTCCACGGCGCGATAGATATCGCCGCGCCATTCGAACACCCGGCCGTTGGGATCGACGAACGACTCGGCGAACCAGCGCTGTTCCGCCGCGGAAATTTTTTGCGCCGCGCTATCGCTCAGGATCACGCCGGCCTCGCCGTCGAAGGCCGCGAAAGCGGCGCCCTAAAATAACCAACTCGTCCATAAATCGCCTGAAGCGTCGGAAGGTCGTGAAACTTGCCGGACCCCGCCGTTCGGATACTACGTATGTTAGTCGATTGACGGGATGAATACGAGAGTGGCCGCGCCGGGTTATCCCAGACGATCGTGAAAGCGCGTCACGCCGGCAGCCAGCCGATGAAGCTCATCTGCCGGCCGGTTTCGGCGCGCGCGCGGCGGTAGGAAAAAAATTCGTCCGGGGCGCAGGCGGTGCAGGGGCCGACCTGGAACAGCTGCTTGCCGGGCACGCCGGCGGCGCGCACGATGTCGCGGTTCAAGCGCCGCAGATTGACGAACGATTTGCCGTCCTGGACGCGGATGCTCGGTGTGGTGAGCGGGCCCCAGGTTTTCATCAGCGGCTTGACCACGTCGTCCTTCACTTCGTAGCAGCACGGCCCGATCGACGGGCCGAAGGCAGCTTCTAGATCCTCGGGCGCGACGCCGTAGTCGTCTTGGAACCGGCGCACGGTTTTTTCGGCGATGCCGGCCAGGGTGCCGCGCCAGCCCGCGTGCACCGCCGCCACCAGCCGCTGTTTGGGCGCGACGAAGAGAATCGGCACGCAGTCGGCGGTCAGGACGCCGAGAAAAATATCCGGCGCGCGGGTGATCATGCCGTCCGCCTCGCCGGCTTCCTTGAGCCTTTTGTCCGCGACTTCGACGATCTGATCGCCGTGCACCTGCTTCATCGTCACGATGCGCCCGTCGTGAATCCCCGCGCCAAGCTTCAGGTCGCACACGTTCTGGCTGACGACTTTGGGATCGTCGCCGACGCGGTACGAAACATTCAGCCCGGCATAAGCTCCGACACTCTTGCCGCCCGCCCGGCCCATGAACCCATGGAGCAAACCCGCGTGCTTGTCCCACTCGGGAACTTTTAGATGCGTCATTTCCATGTTCTCGATTATCGGCGGTTCTTTGCCGGGCTGCAACAGTCTCGGCGCCGGCCCCGGCCGGAACTTGCCGAAGAAATTCGACGCTAGTAAGCTGAGCACGGTATGGCCGACGGCAGATACATCGACACCCTGAGGCAGCCCGGGTTCTTTGCTTTTTTCTGCACCCAATTTCTCGGCGCGTTCAACGACAACTTTTTGAAGATCGTGGTGTCCTTCGTCGCCCTCGATCTGGCCACGAGCGGGGCGGACAACTACGTCGAGCTGATCGCGTTTTTATTCATCCTGCCGTCCGCGCTGTTTTCCGGCTACGCCGGCCATCTCGCCGACGTTTACAGCAAGCGCGCGATCCTGGTGGCGGTCAAAGCCTGCGAGATCGGCATCATGGTTCTGGCGCTGGCGGCGTTTTTCACCGGCCACATTCAATTCATGCTCGCGGTGGTTTTCCTCATGGGACTTCACGCCGCGTTCTTCAGCCCGGCCAAGTACGGCATCCTGCCGGAGATGCTGCCCGACAGAGAGCTGTCGCGCGGCAACGGCCTCCTGGAGATGAGCACGTTCATGGCGATCATCCTGGGAACTTCGGCCGGCGGCGCCGTCTTTGCGCTGTGGAAGCACGACCTGCCGCTGATCGGGGTCGTGATGATCGGCATCGCCGTGCTCGGCATGCTCGCGAGCCTCGGCATCACTCGCGTGCCCGCTTCGGGCGCGGCCAAGCTGATGCGCCTCGATCCGCTGCACGAGGTATTCGAAGGCCTGCGCCGATTGCGCGGCGAGCGGCCGCTGTGGCTGACGGTGATCGGAATTTCCTACTTCTGGTTTCTCGGCGCGCTGGTGCAGATCAACCTGCTGTTCTTCGGCAAAGAGCTTTTGCAGCTCGACGAATTTCACATCGGCCTGCTCGGGACGTTTCTGGCGCTCGGCATCGGCGCGGGCAGCCTCGCCGCGGGGCGGCTTTCGGGCGATCACATCGAGCTCGGGCTGGTGCCGCTCGGCTCGGTGGCGATGGGCGTCTGCCTCGGCCTGGTGGCGCTCTCCGCGCCGTCCTATCCGCAGACCTGCGCGGCGCTGGTGCTGCTGGGATTTTCCGCCGGGCTTTTCGCCGTGCCGCTGAACGCGCTGTTGCAGCAGCGCAGCGGCAAGGAAGAAAAGGGCCAGCTGATCGCGACCAATAATTTTATGAACACCATCGGCATTTTTCTCGCCGCGGCGATCCACTGGGCGCTGAAAACGCCGCTGCACTTTTCGCCCGACACGATCATCCTGCTGATCGCGGTCCTCACGCTGGCCGGCACCGCGGTAATCCTCTACCTGCTGCCGGACTATTTCGTGCGCTTCGTTCTCTGGCTTCTCACCCATTCGATCTATCGGATCAAAATCATCAGCGCGGAGAATCTCCCGGTGCGCGGCCCGGCGCTGCTGGTGTCGAACCACGTCTCTTTCGTCGACGCGCTGATGATCGGCGGCGCGACGCCGCGCTTTGTCCGTTTCATGCTGCACCGCGATTATTACGAGCTTCGATGGCTCAACTGGTTTTTCCGGCTGATGCGCTCGATCCCGGTGTCGGCCAACAATCGGCGCGACATCGTGCAGTCGCTCAAGCACGCGCGCAACGAGCTCGACAAGGGCCACATCGTCTGCATCTTTGCCGAGGGTGCGATCACCCGCGTCGGCCACTTGCTGCCGTTCAAGCGCGGCTTCGAGAAGATCGTCGAGGGCACCAACGTGCCGATTATCCCCGTTCACCTCGACCAGCTCTGGGGCAGCGTGTTCAGCTTCAAGGGCGGGCGGTTTTTCTGGAAGCGGCCGGAGAAGCTTTTCTACCCCGTGACCGTTTCCTTCGGCGCGCCGCTGCCGCCGAGCGCCACCGTGCAGCAGGTGCGCAACGCCGTTCTCGAGCTCGAAAGTAACGCCGTCGCGCTGCGCGCCGGGAGCGCCGCGCTGCTGCACGCGAGATTCATCGAAAACGCCAAGCGGCGCTGGTTTTCCTTCTGCATGGCGGACACCACCGGCGTGGAGCTTACCTGCGGCAAGGCGCTGATCGGCGCTTTGATGCTCTCGAAGTGGCTGCGCCGCGGCTCGGCCGGCGAAACCAGGGTCGGGGTGATTCTGCCGGCGTCGGTCGGCGGCGCGCTCGCCAACATCGCGATCCTTCTCGCCGGCAAAGTTCCAGTGAATCTGAATTTTACCGCCGGCGCCGAAGCGATCGCCGCGGCGGTCGCGCAGTGCGGCATCAAGACCATCGTCACCTCCCGCGTCTTTCTCGCGAAGGCAGACCTGGAACAAACCGGGGGAATGGTTTTCTTGGAAGAGATTCGCAAGAGCTTCACGCCCGCGGCAAAAATCACCGCGGCGCTCAGGGCCTTTCTGCTGCCCGCCGCCGCGCTCAATCGCCGCTACAAAAAATTCCAGCGGCCCGACGATCTCGCCACGGTGATTTTCTCCAGCGGCAGCACGGCCACGCCCAAGGGCGTCATGCTCTCGCACCGAAACATCGCCGCCAACATCGAAGGCATCGAGCAGGTCATTCAGTTCAGCGCCGCCGACCGCATCATGGGCGTGCTGCCGCTGTTTCACTCCTTCGGCTTTACCGCGACGATCTGGCTGCCGCTGCTGGCCGGCTTCGGCGCGGTTTACCATCCCAACCCCACCGACGCCAAAACCATCGGCGAAACCGTCCACAAGTACCGCACCACCCTGCTCATCAGCACGCCGACGTTCTACGCCGGCTATCTGCGCCGCTGCACCCGGGAGCAATTCGCCTCGCTGCGCTATCTGATCGCCGGCGCGGAAAAACTGCGCGGGTCGATCGCCGCCGCGTATCAGGAAAAATTCGGCGCGACCATCCTGGAAGGCTACGGCTGCACCGAGCTTGCGCCGGTGGTGGCGGTGAATGTTCCCGACGTTCTCGACGGCGATGAAAAACAGATCGGCCACAAGCCCGGCACCGTCGGCCATCCGATTCCCGGCGTGATTGCCAGAGCCGTCGATCCGGAAAGCGGCCGGCCGCTCGGCTACGGCGAAGAAGGGCTGCTGCTCGTCAAGGGCCCCAACGTGATGCTCGGCTACCTCAACCAGCCGGAGCTGACCGCCCAGGCGATTCAAGACGGCTGGTACGCCACCGGCGACATCGCCGCGGTGGACGAAGACGGCTTCATCCGCATCACCGACCGGCTTTCGCGCTTCAGCAAGATCGGCGGCGAAATGGTGCCCCACCTGAAAGTCGAAGAAGTGATCAACCAGGCCCTCGGCGGCATCGCCGCCGCCGTCACCGCGCTCCCCGACGAGCAGCGCGGCGAGAAGCTGGTCGCTTTCTACGCCCAGAACGGCGTCAGCAAAGAAGAGCTGTGGGAGAAGCTCAATCAATCCGAGCTGCCCAAGCTCTGGATCCCCAAGCGCGAGAACCTCCATCCGATCGACGCCCTGCCGCTGCTCGGCTCCGGCAAGGTCGACTTGAAAAAAATCAAGGCCATGGCCGAGGAGCGCTCCCGGACCCCGGCCTCCTGAATTTCCTCTTCTCCAATCCACGGAGGGCGCCATGATCTCCGCCGATCAAATCTCCGAGACCTTCGCGGCCGCGACCCGGGAGTTTCGCGATGGCGCCGAGTATCGGAGCCTCGTCTCCGGAGGCGCGAGCGACGCATCGGTGCGCGAATTTCTGCGCAACGTCTTTCGCACCCACTATCTCTCCGCGCACATCGTCGCGCTCTGCTTCGCCGCCCTGCCCGCCGGCGCCGCCGCATCGTTGAAGGAGAATTTGCTCGAAGAGATGGGCCGCTCCGAGACCGAGAAACCGCACTCGGCGCTGCTCGTCGATATGGCCCGCGGCCTGGGATTTTCCGAGAGCGAAATCGACGGCCTGATCGCCGATGCGCGCGAGCGCGTCGCGCTTTTCTGCGCCGCGCGCGTGCCGGCGGCGACCTTGCGCGAGCTCTGCCTGGGCGTGCTGCTCGAAACCATGAGCTTCGAATTCATGCTGTCGCGCTGCTCGAGCGAGATCGCCGCGGCGCTCACGAAGCACTACTCGATTCCCGCCGCGGCGCTCGCCTGGTTCGCGCTTCACTCCGAAGTCGACATCCGCCACGCCGAAGAAGGCCTGGCGGTCGTTCAGGACTATCTCGGCTTTCATCAGATCGCCGACGATCTCTTCCGCCGCATCGCGCGCGCCGGCCTGGGCGAAAATATGTTCGCCCGGCATTATTTCCCGGCGCGCTCGCGCCTGATCATGAACCTGCGCGCGCCGGGCGAAAAACACCGGCGCGTCGAATCGCTGACGATTTACAGATTGCGCATTCCGTTTCACCAGGCGTTTCGCCACGTACTTCAGAGCCGCGAGGAAAGCGACGCGGTGATCGTCAAAGTGCGCGACGCCGACGGCCGCGCGGGCTTCGGGGAAGCCCTGCCGCGCTCCTATGTCACCGGCGAAACCGTCGAGTCGATGATCACGCGCATCCGCGCACGGCTCGCGCCGACAATCCTCGATGAACAGTTCGCGCCCGGCTGGGAGACGCTGGAATTCCTCGAAGCGGCGCGGCCGGGCTGGACCAAGGCGGATCTCGGCGAACAGCAAGTGATCGCCTGGAACGCGGCCTTCTGCGCCGTGGAACTGGCGCTGCTCGATTGGAGCCTTCGCCGCGACGGGTGCGCGCTCGGCGATCTGCTCGCGCCGGCGCGCTACGAAGTCCTTTACAGCGGCGTCGTCTCCGCGGACGGCCCGGCCGAAGCCGCCGCGCTCGCGCAACGGATGGCGCGGCTGGGCCTGCGCCAGATCAAAGTCAAAGTCGGCACCGCGGACGACGCCGCGCGGCTCGAGGCGGTGCGCCGCGCCGTTGGCGAAGAAGTCGAGCTTCGCGCCGACGCCAACGGCGCCTGGAGCGCCGGCGAAGCGGTCGAGCAATTGCGCCGATTGGCAAAGTTCAAGCTGGCCGCCATCGAGCAGCCGGTCTCGGCCGGCGATCTCGCCGGCATGAAGCGCGTGCGCGAGGAGAGCGGCGTGCCGGTGGTAGCGGACGAATCGCTGATCACGATCGAGCACGCGCGCCGGCTGATCGATCGCGGCGCCTGCGATCTTTTCAATATTCGCCTGTCGAAAAACGGCGGCATTGCCGGCAGCCTGGCGATCGCAAGCCTGGCGCGGGAAGCGGGCCTTAAAATTCAGCTCGGCGCTCAAGTCGGCGAGACCGCGGTTCTCTCCGCGGCGGGCCGAGCCTTCGCTGCCCACCTGCCGCAACTGGAATTTTCCGAAGGCTCCTTCGGCTCCTGGCTGCTCGCAGAAGATATCGCCTTCGAGAATGTGGCTTTCGGCTACGGCGGGCGCGCGCCGCTGCTGCAATCCCGCGGCCTCGGCGTGACGGTCAACGAAGATGCGCTGGAACGGCTTGCTGCGGAAAAATACGAGCTGCGGCGCTAGATGAGTCTCATTCTCAAGGCCACCGCTTTCGTGACGGCGCGGCAATGGCGGCGCTGGGTGGAGTTCACCAAAAACCCGCGGGCGGTTCAGCAGGAGCGGCTGCTCGAGATCGTCGCACGCACTCGTGACACCCGCTTCGGCCGCGACCATCGTTTCGACGAGATCCACACACTGGACGATTACCGAAAGCACGTCGCCATCGGCGACTACGAGGGGTTGCGCCCCTACGTCGAGCGGGCCAAAACCGGCGCCGCCGCCGAGCTCACCGCGGAGCCGGTGTCGATGTTCACGGTCACCAGCGGCAGCACCGGCGAGCCCAAATTTATTCCGGTGACCGAAGCATCAAAAAAGTGCCATCGCGAGTTGACCCGCCTCTGGTATCATCGCGCCTTTGCCGACCATCCTGAGCTGGCGCATGGCAAATTTCTCGGCGTCGTCAGTGCCGCCGATGAAGGCTTCACGGAAGGCGGCATCCCCTTCGGCGCCGCTTCGGGACTGATCTTCCGGTGCAGCCCCGCCTGGATTCGAAATCTTTATGCGACGCCCGGCGAAGTTTCCCGCATCGAGGATTTTGCCGCCAAGTCCTACGTCATCATGCGCCTGGCGCTCGCACAGGAGATCTCATTTTTCGGCACGCCGAACCCGAGCACGATTCTCAAGCTCGTCGAGAGCGCGGATCAAAACAAAGAAGAAATGATCAGAGACATCCGCGACGGAGCCATTGCCGCGCATGGCCAGATCGCGCCGGAAATCCGCGCGCGGCTCGCATCCAGGCTCGGCAAAGATCCTGAGCGCGCGCGCCGATTGGAAGCGTTCGCCGCCGACCACGGCGCTTTGCGTCCGTCCGAGTACTGGCCCGGTTTGCGGCTCATCGGCTGCTGGAAAGGCGGCAGCGTCGGCGTTCGGCTGAAGGAATTCAGCCGCTGGTTCGGCGACTCGACTCCGGTGCGCGACCTGGGCTACATGGCGAGCGAGGCGCAGATGACTCTGCCCGTCTCGGATTGCGGTTTCGCCGGTATTCTCGACGTGAGCGCCAATTTTTATGAGTTCATCCCCGAAGGTGAAATCGGCAATGATCGTCCCACCGTCTTGACCTGCGACGAATTGAGCGAGGGCGAGAATTACTATCCGATTCTCACCACCCCCGCCGGGCTTTACCGCTACGACATCAACGACGTGGTCCGCGTCGCGGCTTTTTACCAGCGCGCGCCGATGTTGGAATTCATCCGCAAGGGCCGCGACGTGACGAGCATTACCGGCGAGAAGGTTCACGTGAATCAATGGCTCGAAGCGATGGCCGCGGCTCAGCGCGTCGCAGGCATGGAGGTGCGCCATTTCCGCGCCTGCGCGGACGCGGAAAAATCGCGTTACGTCTTTTCAGTGGAGTTGCCCGGCGCCGGGCCCGGCATCGATCGCTTGACGCTGCTGTTGCGGGAGCTGGATGGCGGTTTGGCGAAGCTCAATATCGAGTACGCGCAAAAACGCGCCTCGGGCCGTTTGGCTGCGCCGGTGCTGTGGGTCATGAAGCCGGGCTGGTTCGAGCGCGTATCGCGCCCCGCCGAGCGCGGACGCGCTACGCAGTTCAAAGCCCGGCTCCTGGGCGTAACGCCGGAAGATCCGAAGGAAATCCTGAACGTGATCGAACTGATCAATGACGGCAATTAAAAAACGGGAGGCGAACAGCCGCCTCCCGTTTTTTCGTTTAGTCTTTCAGCCGCGGGCTTACGCGCGCATGTAGCTCAGATCCTGCGCCATCGCTTCGAGCCGCGCGATGCGCTCTTCCATCGCCGGATGGGTGCTGAACAGGTTGGCGAGCCCGCCGCCGGTGAGCGGATTGACGATGAACATGTGTGCGGTGGAGTTGGCGGTGGCGTCGCTCACCTGCATGGGAATATTCTGCGCGCCCATGTGCAGCTTGCGCAGCGCGCTTGCCAGGGCGAGCGGGTCGCCGCTGATCTTCGCGCCGCCGGCGTCGGCCATGTACTCGCGCGAGCGCGACACCGCCATCTGGATCAGCATTGCCGCGATCGGCGCGACGATGATCATGAACAGCAGGCCGAAAAGATTGCTGCCGCCCTCTTCGCGGTCGCGGCTGGCGCCGCCGAAGATCGCCGCCCACTGGGCCATCTGCGCCAGGTAGCTGATCGCGCCGGCGAGGGTGGCCGCGATGCTGCTGATCAGGATGTCGCGGTTTTTGACGTGGGTGAGCTCGTGGCCCAAAACGCCGGCGAGCTCGCGCTTGTCGAGAATGCGCCGGATGCCCTGGGTGACCGCCACCGCCGCGTGCTCCGGATTGCGCCCGGTGGCAAAAGCGTTGGGAGTTTCCTCGGGAATGATGTAAACGCGCGGCATCGGCAAGCCGGCGCGCGCCGTCAGATCCTGCACGATGGTGAAGAGCTCCGGATCCTGATTGGGCGCAATTTCCTGGGCGCCGTACATGCGGAGCACGATCTTGTCGCTGAACCAGTAGCTGAAGAAATTCATCGCGCCGGCAAGGACCAGCGCCATCACCGCCCCTTGGGCGCCGCCGAACATCTGGCCGATCCACACCACCAGCGCGGTCAGCGCCGCCAGAAGAATCGTGGTTCGAAAACCGTTCATAGAGTTTCCTCCGTGTGAACCTATCGTGAGGTTGCCGCGAGCTTAAGTCAAGCTCGCTTCAGTAGTACAGTGGAAATGTGCGTATGCCCCGAAGAAAATGCAAGGGGCCCCATCGCAATGTTGCAAAGAGACAGATCGAACTCGCATAAGGAGACTTAACCATGCGTATCGGCGTAGTTTTCCCCCAGACTGAAATCGGCAGCGACGCGGCGGTGATCAAAGATTACGCCCAGCTCGCCGAGGAGCTCGGCTTTTCGCACATCCTCGTCTACGACCACGTGCTCGGCGCCAACCTCGCCAGCCGCCCCGGCTGGAAACCGCCCTATTCTTATTTAGACTCTTTCCACGAGCCGCTGGTTCTTTTCGCTTACCTCGCCGGCGTGACCCAAAAGATCGAATTCGCAACCGGGATCGTCATCCTGCCCCAGCGCCAGACCGTGCTCGTCGCCAAGCAGGCCGCCGCGCTCGACGTGTTGAGCGGCGGCCGGCTGCGTTTCGGCATCGGCATCGGCTGGAATCCGGTGGAATACGAAGCCCTCGGCGAGAATTTCAAAAACCGCGGCAGCCGCTCGGAAGAACAGGTCGAAGTGCTGCGCCGGCTCTGGAGCAATGCGCTCGTCACCTTCGAAGGCCGCTGGCACAAGATCACCGACGCCGGCATCAATCCCCTGCCGGTGCAGCGCCCGATCCCGATCTGGTTCGGCGGCACCGACGAGCGCGCCCTGCGCCGTCTGGCAAAACTCGGCGATGGTTGGTTTCCATTGATGAATCCCGACGACAATTGCCGCGCCGCCATCGAAAAGGTCCGCGCCTACGCGCGTGAAGCCGGACGCGATCCGAGCCGCATCGGCATCGAAGGCAGAATTTCCCACGGGCAGAACTCCGAGGAGACGTGGCGCAAAGAGCTCGAAGCCTGGAAAACTCTCGGCGCCACCCACGCGAGCTTCAACACGATGAAAGCAGGTCTCGGTTCGCCGCGCGCGCACCTCGACGCGATCCGCCGTTTCGCTAAAATCGCCGCCGGCGTTTGAGTCGCACCGTAGCCGCAGGTTGGGTTAGCGCAGCGTAACCCGACATCCGATCCTGCAGTAGTGTCCCAACGGGGTGTTGGGTAAGCAAGTGAATAAGCGAAAGTCTCCGTCTCTCCCCCTTCAGAACCGCCCCTCTTTTTCCAGCTTTCGCACCGCGCTGTCGTCGACCAGATCTTCGGCTTTGAGGCGGCGGATTTTTTCGTTGCCGGCGCCGAGCAGGCGGATCACGTTGCGCACGCCGTCCACGCTCGGATAGATTTTTTTCTCGTAGAGATTGACCAGGCTCTGGTAGCCGTCCTCGGCGTCTTCGATTCGCTTGAAGCGCAGCGCCCGGGCGAGGCTCTTCGTCACCTGCGCCTTGTTTTCCGGATTGCGGATGAACGCGGCGCTGTCGAGCAGCGCGCGCAGCAGATTTTCCAGGCTCGCGGGCGAGCCGTGAATGAAGCTGCGCTTTCCCATGACGCCCGAGCCCTGGTAGGAGATCGGCAGCTTCTCGGCGTCGGCGAGCATGCGGAAGCCCTTGGCCTGAAGCATCTTGCCGAAGGTGTAGCCGAGAAACGCCGCATCCGCGCTGCCGCTCATCACGCCCTGAGCCATCACCGCCTGGTCGCCGAGAGTGCGAAACTGGATCTTGTCGCGCTCCGGCGCGAGGCCCCAGTAATCGAGCATCAGCATGGAAAAAATCCAGCCGCCGCCGCTGAGACTGTTGACCGCGATGCTTTTGCCCTTGAGATCCGCCGGCGTTTTGATCTGCGGGTTGACCATGAACATGCCCGAAAGGCGGTTGATGAAGCCGGCGGCAAACACCAGGTCGGCGCCTTCGGCGATGGCGCCGAGGTTGGCGCCCGACACCGAGCCCCAGTGAAACTGGGTCTCGCCGGAGCTGAGCGCCGACATGGCCACCGGCCCGTTGCGCACCTGGACAAAGCTCAGGTCGAGCCCGTACTTGCGGAACAGACCGAGATCCTGCGCGACGTAGATCACGCCGTCGCGCTCGCTTGCCGAGCCGGAAGTCATGACAATTTTATTGAGCGGCGCGGCGCCGCGGGCGGGCGCGCCGGCGCACAGACACGCGCAGACAATCGAGCACAGTAAAAAAGTTTTCATGATCGGCGCTCCTCTGGAAGCGCTCCGCGGCGCGGAACGGCTTGCATGAAATTGACGGCGGCTTGACCGCAAAATATGGCAGCGCGGCGAAGCGAGTCAAGGCGCCAGGACGGGAGCAGCGCCGGAACTCGCGGCAGCGCAGCGATCGCCGGAAAGCGAATGGGATCGACGCGCGAAGCGGTTTCGCGCTATTGCGACTCGTCGTCCAGCGCTGCTTTGAGGCGCCGGCGGCGCACCGCGTCGGCGAGGGTGTCGAGCAGCGCGCGGCTCTCTTCCCAGCCGATGCAGGCGTCCGTAATGCTCTGCCCGTAGACGAGATTTTTCCCCGCGATCAGATCCTGGCGTCCGGCTTTCAGATGGCTCTCGACCATGACGCCGAAAATCGCGCCGTCGCCGGCGCCGATCTGCGCCGCCACGTCGGCGCCGACCGCGACCTGGCGCTCGGCGTCCTTGGCGCTGTTGCCGTGGCTGAAGTCGATCATGATGCGCGCCGGAATCGCCGCTTCGGCGAGCGTGCGCACCGCCGCGGCGACGCTGGCGGCGTCGTAGTTGGGCTGCTTGCCGCCGCGCAAAATCACGTGGCAATCCTCGTTGCCGGTGGTGGCGGCGATGGCCGAGCGCCCGGCCTTGGTGACAGCCATGAAATGATGCGGCGCGCGCGCCGCGCGGATCGCGTCGACGGCGATGCGGATGTTGCCGTCGGTGCCGTTTTTGAAGCCCACCGGACAGGACAGGCCCGAGGCCAGCTCGCGGTGCACCTGGCTCTCGGTGGTGCGCGCGCCGATGGCGCCCCAGGAAACCAGATCGCCGATGTACTGCGGGGTGATCATGTCGAGAAACTCGCAGCCGACGGGCATGCCCATTTCGTTCAGATCGAGCAGCAGCCGGCGCGCCATGCGCAGGCCGTCGTTGATGCGGTAGCTGCCGTCGAGATTGGGATCATTGATCAGCCCCTTCCAGCCCACGGTGGTGCGCGGCTTCTCGAAGTAGACGCGCATCACCACCAGCAGATCGTCGGCGAGCCGCGTCCTGGCGTCGTGGAGCCGCTGAGCATATTCCTTGGCCGCCTTGACGTCGTGGATCGAGCACGGCCCGATGATCACCAGCAGCCTGTCGTCGGCGCCGTGAAGAATCTTGTGCACCGCCTGGCGCGTCTGCCAGACCGTCGCCGCCGCGGCGCGCGACGTGGGAAATTCGCTCAGCAGATCCACGGGCGGCACCAGCTCGTCGATTTCTTTGATCCGCAGATCATCAATTGGGTAGTCCATAACCTTCACCGCCGCTCGCTCGGATGGCGCCATTATAATCCACCGGCGGCGCGAAGCTAAACCCTGCCGGGCCGGCCCGCGCACGTCGACCGCCTGTCGCCCATTAGAGAGATTTTTTGCGCTCTTTGCGGTCAAATTTTCCGCTGGATTAGTGCGAATAGACGAATTTCTGGCGGCAGTCGATTTTCATCCGGCCGCAGAAAAAATCGCGCACCTCGGGAATCTGCATGAAGCGGTCGTAATCGTAATTGGGGCCGTAGCTCGACCAGATCTCCGTGCCGGGCTCGATGTCCTGAAGCGCGACGAAAATAAAATACGGCGGCTCGCAGATCTGCTTGATCGCAGCGTTCTGAAAATGGGTTTCCCGGCCGTTGATCTTGCTTGGCGCGAAGTTGATCCGGCTCACGTGCGCGCCGTAATCCTTGGCGTCGATGTAGCGGTAGGGCGCGAGCTTCTCGCGCGCGCACTCGGGCACCGAGGCGATGTAGTGGTTGCCCTTGGGATAGTCCGCCGCCGGCAGGAGCCGCCCGCCCAGCTCGCCGATAACCTCGCCCTTTTTTATTTTCGCCGCAGCGAAAAGGCCGTTGCCCGCGCCGGGAATCGTGGATTTTTTTATGACCGTGCGGCTTTCGTATTGTTGGTTGACCCTGAGCAGCGCGAGCTGCGGTTTTTGTTCGGCGGTGCGAGCCGCGCCGGGAAGCGCCAGCAACGCGGCGCAAAGAACCATCGGATGGATTTTCATCGTCGTCGGACCGAAACGCCAGCCTCCTCTCGAAGCCTATCATCTTCTGAGGAACCACAGGGCGCATGGATTGTCAAATTCCCTTCAGCGCCGCGGCGCGCGCCGAGTTCGAAGGAAACCGCGAAGAAGAATTTTTGCCGGGGAGTTTGCGCGGCGGCGCTCAATCAGGAGCGCTCGCCGAGCAAATGCTTCTGATCGAGCGCGCGCATCACCGCGGCGACGTAGCTTTTGATCGCCGCGTTCACGTCGTCGGAGTCGGCGGTTTTGAGCGTGCCGGTCCAGACCACCTCGTTTTTCCTGAGATCGTAGAGCGTGGTCTCCGAGGTGAATTCGCTGTAGCGGTACGCGCTCGGCGCGCCGTAGTAGCCGCCGTACCAGCTCGCGCCCAGGTGCGGGCCGTAAAAACCGAACCACGGCATGGGATAATAGCCGGGGCTGTAATGAGTCTTTTCCTCGACCCGGATGGGCCGCGCCAGGATCGCCGCGTCGGCGCCGGCTTTTTGCGCCGCTTCCTTGATCTTGGCCTCGTCCACGTCTTCGTCGCGCGGCATGCTGCGGTAGCTCGGCAGCGCGTCGATGCCCTGGGCGCGGAGCTGGGCCACGAACTCGTCCTCGAAATTGCGCCGCACGCTGGTCGCGCCGCCGAGGCCGCCGACCATGATGCGTTTAAAATTCGCGCCGCTGTAGCCCGGATTGCGCCATTCGCTGACGATCGGGTTGGTCGAGCAGCCCGCGAGCAGGGCGATGAAAGCGATTGCAAGAAAACGCTTTGAAACCTTCATGACGGTTCCCTCCGCCGCGGCGACAAGGTGAAAGACAGCACAACAGGAATGATAGCATCCGCGCCGGGCTTTTCCAGGCGAGGCCGACGGCACAAAAGGCGCGGGCAACCGCGACGATTGCGCGGATCAAGCGAGGCCGAAAAGTTTCTTTGCGTTGAGCCCGAGGATGTTGGCCTTGTCCGAGTCGCTGATCTTCGCCGCGCGGATTTCCGCCAGCGTGGCGCAGTGCTCGTAGCTCGCCGGGTGGGAATAAAACAGGCTGCCGAAGACCAGGCGGTGCGAGCCCGCCGCCTCGACGAACTGGCGCACGTAGGCCGGACCGCGCACGTGCGCGGTGTCGAAAAGAATGTTGGGAGTGCGTTTGGCGATGTCGAGCGCGAGCTGGCTGTTGGTGTTGGTGGTGAGCGCGTCGAGCGACACGAAGGTCAGCTCGGGAAATTCCCGCGCCAGGCGCTCGAGGCGCCACACCGCCTCGAGATTGGACTCGGCGTTGGTATGGATCAGCGGCACCAGCCTGAGCTCGGCGACTTTTTTCAACAGCGGGCGCATCAGCGCGTGATCCACCGCCACGCCCTGAAAGCGGCTGTGCCAGACCACGCCCTCGAGCTTCAGCTCGTGCCTGATGCGCTCGAGCTCGCCCAGCGAGCGCGCGCCGTGGAGCGGCTCGACGATGCCGCAGGCGACGGGAAAACGCTTGGGATCGCGCGCGCGGTAGGCGGCCACCGTGTCGTTGCAGCGCATGGTGTCTTTGATGCCGTCGGCTTGAATGTAGCCGGTGGCGGCGAGGATCGCCGATTGCCCGACGCCGTTGGCCTCCATGATGCGCACCCGATTGGCGTAATCGCGTTCCTGCCAATCCGTCCCTTCCTGCAGGCTGCCGCCGCTCAAAGAACCGAGATGATGATGGATGTCGAAAATTTCCATGAGGCCTCCGCCGTCAGTAATCGTAGGAATAGTTCTCGCCGCAGCGGATGTCGAGCAGGGCGCAAAAAAAATCCCGCACCGCCGGCTCGCGCATGAACCGGTCGTACTCGTAGTACGGCCCGTAGCTGGTCCAGATTTCTGTCCCCGGCTCGATGTCCCGCAGCGCGATGACGATAAAATAAGGATAGACGCAGAGCTGGCGGATGCCGGCGTTCTGAAAATGGGTCTCGATGCCGTTGATCTTGCTCGGCGCGAAATTGGCGCGGCTCACGTTGCCGCCGAAATCCTTGCTGTCGAGGTAGCGGTACGGCTTGGTTTCCTCCCACGCGCATTCGGGAATCGAACCGAGGTAATGATTGCCGAGGATCGGATCCTCCGGTGTCATCAGCCGCCCGCCCAGCTCGCCGATCACCTCGCCGGCGCGGATCGGCGCCGCAGCGAAAAGTCCATCGCCCGCGTTGGGAATCGTCGAGGGCTTGATCACCGTGCGCTTGTCGAGCTCCCGGTTGATCTTCAGCACCGGCACGAGCTTCACCGGCTTTTCTTCCGCGAAAGCCGGCAGCCCGAGCGCCAGCGTGATCAGCGCCGCGGCGTATTTTTTCGTTGGCATAGAAGAGAGTTGGGTCCGAAAATTTCTCTCACGGAATCACGCACAAAAAATTTTGTCAAACTCGCTGGCTCGGCTGTAGGAATTTCTCTGCCGCTTGACCGACAACACCCGCGGCTTTACCGGGCACCCGCCCGTCCCGGATCTGCAACAAATTGCGGCGGCGTCCTGCATTTAGATGAAATCAGGTGGTTTTTTCGCGTCCTGCGCGCGCTGACTTTTCCCGCGTCAACGGAGTGGCGCTGGCATAGCCATTGCGCTTCTTTCCGAGCGTGGGTGATCAATCGCGAAAGGAGGCTTTATGATGCGAGCCAGAAATAAAGCGTTGGCGCTGGCGGCATTGCTGGGGCTGGTGCTGACGCTCGCTTCGGGCTGCTATTATTACGATCACGACGATCACTGGCGCTACGGCCGCTATCATCATCACTACGAGCGATATGACTACGATGGCGACCACGACCGCCACTACAGCCGCTACGACTGGGATCGCGATCATCACTGGCGCTGGGACCGCGATCGCTACAGCTATCGCCAGGGCGACCCGCTGCGAAACCACTACAACGACTGACGCCTCGCCTCCGGGAGCGGGTGCGGCTGTCGCGTGCTCGCTCTCGGCGGCCAAATTTTCCCTACCGGCCGGCTCCCGTCAATTAAATGGCGCCACGCCGGCGCCTCGCCAGGTTTGCACAAATTTGTCGATCCGTCCCCGAAAACTTCGGCGCAAAATGCGCGGCGCAACCTCCGACCGGCCGCGCGCCGGGTGCCGGTCGAGCGGCCAAATGCGCGTCAATATTGCAAATAAAGGCTGGGTTCCGGCTGCGTGAAAGAGCGGGCACCGCCCTTGCTATAGCTAGAGTTACTCTTTCTCAGGGAGCGGGGAAATGATTGAACCAGATCAGCTGACAGATGCCGAACGTAAACTCTGGGCCAACGTGCTGCTGCAAGCGCAGACCGATTTGAGCGGACGCGATCCGATCGCGCGCTCGGCGCGGCTGTGGTTCTGCTCGCGCGACGATTCCATCGGCAGCTTCATCTGGGTCTGCCATCACCTCTCTCTGGATCCCGACGCGGCGCGGCGCAAAGTTCTCGCCATGCCCACGCGCAAAAGCCGCGAGTCCCTCAAAGCCGCCGCCCAGACCACCGACCGCGCCGCGTAACAGCGGCCCTTCTCCGGATTATCGTCGCGCGCCGGTTTCCTTCGCAGCGAAGCCGGCGCGGAGTCTTTCGCGACAATTCAGAATCGACGTTCTCGCTTTTCGTCATTGCGGTGCATGGCGGAAACAAGGCGATCGTTTGGCCTTCCCTCGAAGCGACTCGCGATGCCGGCCTGAAGCCGTTCAATGGCGCGGCGCGATCACTTGTTTTCTTTCAACTGAAGAGTTTGTGGAATCACGATGCCGATCTGTTGGGCGGTCTTGTGATTGATGAGAAGCTCGAACTGGTTCGGCTCTTCCATCGGCAGCTCAGCGGGCCGCGCGCCCTTCAGGATCTTGTCCACGTAGGTAGCGGCGCGGCGGAACAAATCGGCTGCGTTCACACCGTACGACATCAAGCCTCCTGCATCGACGTACAGGCGATCGTCGGTCATTGTCGCGAGTCGGTTCTTAATCGCCCGCTCGAATACCGCTCTGGCCAGGTGCGACAGCAGCGGATTACCGACGACGATCAGCGCCTCCACCCGAGCGCTTTTCGCCGCGCGAAAAATCGCCGCCAGGTCGGCGCTCGGCTCGCGTATCTCGAAAGAATGCAATTGCAGTTTAAAGGCGCGCGCCGCCGTTTTGTATCCTTTGAACGCGAACTCGGGGCCGGGTCCTCCCGGATCCCAGATGACGCCGATGCGCGACGCTTTGGGAAGCAACTCCTTCAAAATCTCGAGGCGCTTGGCGCTCAACTCATGCGTGGGCCAGGCAAGTCCGGTGATATTGCCGCCGGGATTGGCGAAGCTCTCGACGTAGCCCGCGGCGACCGGGTCGATGGAGGCCACTGCCACGATCGGTATGGTTCTGGTCGCTTCCCTGGCGGCGCGAATCGCCACGTTGTTGACGCCCATGATCACGTCGACTTTGTGCTCGACGAATTCGCGCACGAACGGCGCCATGCGGTCCAGGCGCCCCTCCGCGTAGCGCCGTTCGATGAAGATGTCTTTGCCTTCAGTGTAGCCGAGCTCACGCAAGCCGAGCCGGAACGCTTCCAGCTGCGGCGACGATGGCGGCGCGGAAGAAACGATGAAACCGATTCGGAACGGCGATTTGGGCGCGCCCGCAGCCCCGGCGATCGAAGCCGCAGTCAGAAGAGCAAGAAACGCAATGAATGCCTTGCGGCGCATTCCTTTAATTCGGCGCTCGGTCGACGTCCTCGTTTAATTTTGGGGCAGCGCAGGTAATACCGGGGCTGCCCCCGGTGCGGACGAATCGACAGCCTGAGGCCAATCGGCGGACGTTTCAATTTTCCAGCTTTTGGGCGGGAGCCGCAAGCATTTTTTTCTGGTGCCCGGAGCCGGACTCGAACCGGCACAGACCTTTCGGTCCGAGGGATTTTAAGTCCCTTGTGTCTACCTATTCCACCATCCGGGCGAAAGCGGGCTTCATGCAGTTACTAGCACAATTGTTCGCGCCGGAAAAATGCGAAGGCCCCTCGACTGCGAGGGGCCTTCGTTTTGGAATGGATGCGAGGGATCAGCCGACAAACAGCGGCGCGAGCACCAGCGTGATCGTGCTCAGGAGCTTGATCAGGACGTGCAGGCTCGGGCCCGCGGTATCCTTGAACGGGTCGCCGACGGTGTCGCCGACGACGGCGGCTTTGTGCGTCTCCGAGCCTTTGCCGCCGTAGGCGCCGGTCTCGATGAATTTCTTGGCGTTGTCCCAGGCGCCGCCGCTATTGTTGAGAAACGTCGCCATGAGAATGCCGGCGATGGTTCCGACCATCAGCAGCGCCGCGACCGCTTCGGCGCCGACGCCGAAGATGCGGAATATCAATCCCACCACCACTGGTGTACCGACGGCTATGATTCCCGGCAGGACCATTTCCTTCAGCGCGCCGACGGTCACGATATCGACGCAGCGGCCGTAGTCGGGCTTGGCGGTGCCCTGGAGAATGCCGGGGTTCTCTTTGAACTGACGACGGACTTCATTGATGACATAGTAGGCCGCTTTTCCTACCGCTCGAATCGCCAGCGCGGAGAAAAGAAAAACCAGAGTCGCACCTAAAAGTCCGCCGACGAAAACCTCCGGCTTGGCGATGTTGACCGCTTCGAGCTTGGCACCGTAATGCGCTACTTCATCGAGATAAGCCGAGAAAAGCAGAAACGCCGCAAGCGCCGCCGAGCCGATGGCATAGCCCTTGGTGAGCGCCTTGGTGGTGTTGCCCACGGCGTCGAGCCGGTCGGTTTTGCGGCGCACTTCTTCCGGCTGGCCGCTCATCTCGATGATGCCGCCGGCGTTGTCGGTGATCGGCCCGAAGGTGTCCATCGCGAGGATGTAAGCCGCGGTGCCGAGCATGCCCATGGTCGCCACTGCGGTGCCGAACAGACCCGCGTGCGGCACACCGCTCATGCCGCCGAGATAGTAGGATGCGATGATCGCGATCGAAATGACAATTACGGGAATCGCCGTGCACTCGAGGCCGACGGCGACACCGGCGATAATGTTGGTCGCCGGCCCCGTCTGCGACGCTTCGGCGATCGCTTTCACCGGGCGGTACTTGGACTCGGTGTAGTACTGCGTGATGTATACGAACGCCTGGGCCATGAGGATACCGATCACGCCGCACAGGAAAAAATACATCCACGCCGAAGTCGCCTCGGGATGCGCCGAGGGATCGACCGCGAGGAGCCACTTGGCGGAAAGGAAAAAACCAATGATTGCGAGCACGCTGGTCGCGTAGTAGCCGCGGTTGAGCGCCGACATGGGATCTTCGTTTTCTTTGCACTTGACGATCATAATGCCGACGATCGAGGCGAGCAGCCCGAAGGCGCGCGCGACCAGCGGAAACATGATGCCCTTCAGGCCGAAGTACGGAAACAGGCCGACGCCGAGGATCATGGCGCCGATGTTTTCCGCCGCGGTGGACTCGAACAAATCCGCGCCGCGGCCGGCGCAGTCGCCGACGTTGTCGCCGACCAGATCGGCGATGACCGCGGGATTGCGCGGATCATCCTCCGGAATGCCGGCTTCGACTTTGCCGACGAGATCGGCGCCGACGTCCGCGGCTTTAGTGTAGATGCCGCCGCCGAGCTGGGCGAAGAGCGCGACGAAGGATGCACCGAAGCCGTAGCCGACGATGGTGAACGGAATTTTCTGGGGGTCGTGCCCGAGCGCTTCCAACAGCGCGTACAGGCCGCCGACGCCGAGGAGGCTCATCGCGACCACGAACAAGCCGGAAACCGCGCCGCCGCGCATGGCGATCTGCAACCCGTCGTTGAGGCTCGAGCGCACCGCCGCCGCGGTGCGAATGTTCGAGCGAATCGAAACCCACATGCCGATGTAGCCGGCGATCACCGAGCAGGCCGCGCCGAGAATGAAGGAAAGCGTCGTCCAGAAGGCCATCTGCACCGGCGGCACCGGATCGGCCGGGCTCGGCGTGCGCACGAAAGCGTAGAGCAGAAAAATCAGGCCGGCGAGCACGATCGAAAGCCCGATGATCGTGCGATTCTGCCGCGATAGAAAGGCCTCCGCGCCTTCTTTGATCGCATTGGAAATTTCCTGCATCTTCGCCGTGCCGGCGTCGCGCTGGATCACCTGGCGCGCCAGGTAAATGGCGAACGCCAGCGACAGACAACTGATCGCAATCACAAACAGTAGCATTAATCCTCCTCCTCGCTGATTCGTCTGGCAGGCACGTCGGATTTGCGCCAGATATAGGCCACCGCGATGCTCAGCAGGTACAGGAGCAGCATCGGGCCGGCCAAAAGACATTGATTAATAATATCTGGAGTCGGCGTCAAGATCGCCGCGATGATGAAGATCGCGACGATCGCATAGCGGAACGAGCGCAACATGAAGCGGTAGTCCCAGATGCCCACCCGCACCAGAAAAAAAGTGAACACCGGCAGCTCGAAGGTCACGCCAAACGCCAGCACCATACGAAAGAAAAAAGTAAAATAATCGCCGATTCGGATGGCCGGGTTCACGCCCATGGTTTCGTACTGCTCGATGAAATATTTGAACGCCACCGGCAGCACGAAGCGGTAGCAGAAGCCCGCGCCGCCGATGAAAAAAAAAGTCGCGCACAGCACGAACGGGATCACCCATGTTTTTTCTCCCTTGGTCAGCCCGGGGGCGATGAAGCGCCAGATCTGGTAAAAAACAACCGGGCAGGCGAAGAGAATGCCGGCGGCCAGCGCGACTTTGATCTCGACGAAAAAAGCTTCGGTGACGCTGGTGCCGATCAGATTCTGGCCGGGCTGCAGGTTTTGCCGCAGCGGCGCGACGATGAAGCCGAACACCGCGTCGGAAAAAACGTAGCCGATCGTCGAGGCAATGAGGATGGCTAAAACCGACTTGAGCAGACACCAACGGAGATCCTCGAGATGCTCCGTCAGGGTCATTTGAGCATCGCTCGCCACAATCCGCTACCGCACGGCCGAAGTTGCAAAAAAAGGGGAAGGTTGAAACCCTTCCCCTTTTTTCGGTTGCTGGAAAACCGCAATAAGGTTTTCAGCCTTACTTGGTTTTCGCCTCGTCTTTTTTCTCGGGCGCCTTATCAGGAGCCGGTGCTGCATCCTTCGAAGGTTCAGCCGCCTTCTGATCACCCGCTGGCGGCGCCGCTGGTTCCGCTGGCGCTGCTGGAGCCGGCGGTGGCGGAGGAGGCGGTGCTGGTTCCTCCTTTTTACCGCAGCCCACAAACGTAAGAGTAAAAGCGAAGAGGGTGATTGCCGACAATGTCACGAGTTTCTTTCCCATCCTTAGTTTCACCTCCTTTCCCGTCACTTGTAAAACCATCTATTAAGCAATTTGTATCGCACATGTCATTCGAATATTCAAGCATCTCGAAGCGAATTCGCCGCGGTTTAGCGCCGGGTTTCCGCTGCCGCGGCACGCCGTCACCGGGGATCGATGGCCGGGGAGCCGCGGCGCGCGGCAGAATTTTTTCCGACGGAGGCGTTCCGAAAACTGCGAACTTTCGGCCCGACGCCGCGCGAGAGCCCGCGCGAAAACTTCGGCGAACGGCGCGCGGCGAAAAATTTCTTAGAAGCGAATCGTTTCTCTGCCATCGGGCGCAAACCAAAGCTTTTCCCCGCCGGCCCACAGCAAGTGTGCATAAGCTGTTGATAACTGCGGCGCGGCAGCGTGCGCGAGGCTAAAATTCGCGGATTGTAGCGAATTGCTCAATTTTCGTGCTGGCTAAACTGCGAAATTACGCCCATTTGGCAGTGTAGGCCACAACGCTGCATGGCGCCCGAAGCTCCGGGGGGAAATCCCGGACGCGCGCCAGGCGCGCTCCCACAAGGGCTCATGGGCAAGATAAAAAAACAAACGTCGAGAATTTTAAAACGCGCCCGCGAAAAAAAAGCCGCGATCCCCATCGCGTTGACTCGCCGCCATCGCGATGGTAGAAACTCCCAAACGCATTTTTTGGAGGTAGTCGTTGGCCATTCATCCTTCCGCACTCAAGCGGCATCGCCAGAGCGTTAAAAGACGGGCGCGCAACATCGAAGTCAAATCACGGCTGAGAACGTTGATCAAGAAAGCGCGCGTGGCGATCGAAGCGAAAAACCCCGAGCAAGCTCAGACCCAAATCCGCGCCGTCAATCAGGCGCTGAACAAGGCGGTCGGCAAAGGCATCATCAAGAGCAACACCGCCTCGCGCTGGCTGTCGCGCCTGTCCCGCGCCGAGTTCCGCGCCCGCGCTGCAAGCTGATTTCATTCCGCGCTCGGATCGCTTTCAACTAGAACATTTCGGTGACGCGCTGGTGCAGCTCCCTGGCGAACTGCTCCATCAACTGATCGCGCACCGCGCGGCGGTCCGCTTCGGTGAGTTGAATATCGGTCATGCGGCGCACGTCCGAGGCGTTGAGCGTGCCGGTGCGAAATTCCGAGGAAGTCGTCACCACGGCCGCTCTCGATCCCCCGTAAATCTGGTTGAGACGCACGCCCTGGCCGCGCCAGAGAATCTCGTTGGGCTCGCGCCGGCGCAGGTTCACGTCCAGGGTCAGCACCGACTCGTACTGCAGCACTTCGTCTTTGCGATTCACCGTCGCCACCCGGCTGTCGAGCGAGCGGATCACGCCGCTGAGAATCAGATCCGCCTGCTCCGCGCTGTCGACGACCTTGAGCTGGCCGCGCCGATAGAACTCGCCGCGGAGCGCGGTGGTCAATTCCTTGTCCAGGCCGACATCGCGGCTGCGGTTGGTGAACGTGTCGACATAAATCGTCCGCGCCTCCTGGGGGAGGAGCGAGCTTTCACCGACGAATTGATAGCCGCACCCCGCCAGCGCAACCACAAGCGCCAACAATCCGAGTGCCGAGCGCCGAGAAAAAGTTCGCATCGTTTTAGCCCTCCACGACAATATTGACCAGCCGGCGCGGCACGTAAACCACCCGCCGGACGTTTTTTCCGTCGAGAAAAGCGAGCACCCGCGGATCGGCGAGGGCGCTGGTCTCGATATCCTTTTGCGTGACCTCGGCCGGCACGGTGATCTTGCCGCGCACCTTGCCGTTCACCTGAACGACGATCAAAAGCTTTTCTTCTTCCAGGGCCGCTTCCGAGTAGCTCGGCCACGGCGCCTGATCCAAACTCTGGCCCCGGCCCAACCCTTCCCAAAGCTCGCTCGCCACGTGCGGCACGAAGGGCGCGAGCAAGGCCACCATCGTCTCGGCGCCTTCCCGGATCACCTTCAAGCCCGCCGTAGAGATGGAGTCCTGCTGCGCGGCGGCGCTGAGCTGGTTCAAAAGCTCCATGATCGCCGAGATCGCGGTGTTGAAATGAAAGCGCCCGTCGATGTCGTCGGTGACTTTTTTGATGGTTCGGTGAATCGCGCGGCGCAGCTCGCGCAGCTCGGCCGACAGCTCGTCGCCGTCGAGCGAGCCCGGCGCGGTTTCCCGCTGCTGATAAACAAAGCGCCACAAGCGCGACAGGAAACGAAAAGCCCCTTCGACTCCCTGATCGCTCCATTCGAGATCTTTTTCCGGCGGCGCGGCGAAAAGCGTGAACAGCCGCGCCGTGTCGGCGCCGTAACGCTCGATGAGATCCTCGGGATCGATGACGTTCTTTTTCGACTTGGACATCTTCTCGACCCGGCCCCGCTCCACCGGCCGGCCGCACTGCGGGCACTTCCAGCCGTCTTTTTCCGAGCCGGCGAGCTCGCCGGGGAATAGCCAGTTGTGTTCGGGGCACCGATAGGTCTCCTTGGAGACCATTCCCTGGGTCAAAAGATTGCTGAAAGGCTCGCTCGCCTTCACGAGACCGAGATCGCGCAACGCTTTAGTAAAAAACCGCGCGTAGAGAAGATGCAACACCGCGTGCTCGACGCCGCCGATGTACTGATCGACGGCCATCCAGTAGCGCGCCTTTTCAGGATCGAAGGGCGCCTCGATGAAGTGCGCCGAGGCGTAGCGCAGAAAATACCAGGACGAATCGACGAACGTGTCCATGGTATCGGTTTCGCGCCGCGCCCGTCCGCCGCACTTGGGACACTCGACCTGCGAGAAAACTTTGCTTTCGGCGAGCGGCGATCCGCCCTTGCCCGTGAACGGCACGTCCTTCGGCAACACCACCGGCAATTTTTCCTCCGGTACCGGCACCGTGCCGCAGCCCTCGCAGTAGATGATCGGAATCGGCGTGCCCCAATAACGCTGGCGCGACACGCCCCAATCGCGCAAGCGATAACGGATCGCCTTCCTGCCCCAGCCTTTTTGCTCGGCGTGGGCGGCGATTTTTTCCTTGCCTTCGACGTTGGGCGTGCCGGAGAATTCGCCGCTGTCGGCCATCACGCCTTCGTCCACGTAGGCCTCGGTCAAACTCTCCGCGCCGAGCGCGCGGTCGCGCGGTTGAATCACCACCCGAATCGGCAGGTGGTATTTTTTGGCGAACTCGAAGTCGCGCTGATCGTGCGCCGGCACCGCCATCACCGCGCCGGTGCCGTATTCCATCAGGACGAAATTGGCGAGATAGATCGGAATATTTTCGCCGGTAAACGGATTGCGGCAATAGGCGCCGGTGAATACGCCTTCCTTCTCGCCTTCCTCCGCGCCGCGGTTGGCCTGGCTGACGTTCCTGAAGCGCTCGACAAAAGCCGCCACCGCCGCTTCCTGCGCCGTGCCGGCGGCGAGCTCGAGCGCGAGCGGATGCTCGATGGCGAGGGAAACGAAAGTCGCGCCAAAGATCGTGTCCGGGCGCGTGGTAAAAATGCGCAGCGCGCCCGGGTGGCCGATCAGGGGAAAATCGATCTCTGCGCCCACCGATTTGCCGATCCAGTTGCGCTGCATGGTGAGCACTTTGTCGGGCCAGCCGGGCAGCGTGTCGAGATCGCCGAGCAGCTCCTCGGCGTAGTCGGTGATGCGGAAAAACCACTGCTCGAGCTCTTTTTGTGTGACCAGGGAATCGCAGCGCCAGCAGCGCCCGTCGATCACCTGCTCGTTGGCCAGAACCGTTTCGCAGGACGGGCACCAGTTGACGAAGGAGCTCTTTTTATAGGCCAGCCCTTTTTTGAAGAACTGGAGAAAAATCCACTGATTCCAGCGGTAGTATTCCGGCTCGCAGGTAGCGACTTCGCGGTCCCAGTCGTAGGAAAGCCCCATGCGTTTGAGCTGGGTCTTCATGTAGAGAATATTTTCCCGGGTCCAGCTTTCCGGATGCACGCCGCGCTCGATGGCGGCGTTCTCGGCCGGCAGGCCGAAGGCGTCCCAGCCCATCGGATGGAGCGTGTTGAAGCCGCGCATGCGCTTGTAGCGCGCCACCACGTCGCCGATCGAATAATTGCGCACGTGCCCCATGTGAATGCGCCCGGACGGATAGGGGAACATCTCGAGCACGTAGTACTTGGGCTTGGCCGGGTCTTCCGCCGCCGCGAAGGCGCGCCGCGACTCCCACAGGCGCTGCCATTTTTCCTCGACCGCTTTGGGTTGATAGCGCTCTTCCATGATCAATTCGGCTTGGCGTCGCACGCCTGGGCCACGTGGTCGAGCACGCCGTTGATGAAAGTGGCGGACTCGTCGCTGCCGAAGCGTTTGCCGATCTCGATCGCTTCATCCAGGCTCACGCGCGATGGAATGTCGGGGCAAAAAACCAGCTCGTAGGTCGCCATGCGCAGGATGACCAGATCGACCTTGGCCAGCCGCTCGAGGCGCCAGTTTTCGGTGCACTCGGCGATGCGCCGGTCGATCTCGGCCGACTGGCTCACCACGCCGGACACCAGCCGGCGGGCGAATTCTTTGGCCGCCGCGTTGCCCTCGAAGTGCTCGAGAAAAAGATCCACCGCCGCGGCCGACGCATCGCCGGTGATCTCGATCTGATACAGCGCCTGGAGCGCGAGCTCGCGCCCCTTGCGCCGCGTGCCCCTGACCGGATGGCCGGGCGAAAAGCTGTCCTGTTCCTCAGCCAATGGCGACTCTGAAGTAGGAATGGCAAAAACCGTAACGCTACGCGAGCTGGCGCTGCACGCTGATCATTTCGACCACCGTGAGCAACGCCTCGTAGCCTTTGTTGGCGTCCTTCGCGCCGGCGCGCTCCATCGCCTGCTGCACGTTGTCGGTCGTGAGGACGCCGAATCCTATGGGAATTTTATGATCGCGCAGCGCCGCGCCGAGGCCGCGGGTCACCGCGTCGCAGACGTAGTCGAAATGCGGCGTGTCGCCGCGGATCACCGCGCCCAGACAAACCAGGCCGTCGTACTTTCCGCTCGCCGCGAGCCGATCCGCCACTAGCGGAATCTCGAAGGCGCCGGGAACGCGCACGATGGTGACGTCTTCGTCGCTGCCGCCGTGGCTCTTGAGCCCGTCGATGGCGCCGTCGAGAAGCTTTTCCGTGATGAAATGATTGTAGCGGCTCACGATAATGCCGATCTTCAAGCCGCGCGCATCCTTCTTGCCTTCGATGATTTTGCTCATGGCCGGCGGCCGCGGCGGCTCAGTGCTTCGCGGGCTTGGCTTCGAGATTCGACAGCAGATGGCCGAGCTTGGCGCGCTTGGTGCGGAGATAATGAATGTTGCTGTCGCGCGGCGCCACCTCGAGGGGAACGCGCTCGACCACCTGAACGCCGTAGACCTCAAGCCCGCTGATCTTGCGCGGGTTGTTGGTGAGCAGGGCGACCTTGTGCACACCGAGGTCGCGCAGGATCTGCGCGCCGATGCCGTAATCGCGCAGATCCTCCTTGAAGCCGAGCTCGAGATTGGCCTCCACCGTGTCGCGCCCCTGGTCCTGGAGCGCGTAGGCTTTGATCTTGTTGGTGAGGCCGATGCCGCGGCCTTCCTGGTGCATGTAAATCAGCACGCCGCGGCCGCGCTCGCCGATCAGGCGCAGCGACTGGCGAATCTGATCGCCGCAATCGCAGCGCTCGGAGCCGAACACGTCGCCGGTGAGACACTCGGAATGCACGCGCACCAGCACCGGCCCGCCGCGCTCGACCTCGCCCTTGACCAGCGCCATGTGCTCCAGCCCGTCGACTTCGTTGCGGTAGACGATCGCGCGGTACATGCCGCCTTGAATCGTCGGAAATTCTTCTTCGGCAACGCGCCGGACCAGGCTCTCGTTGCGCAGCCGATGGGCAATCAGGTCCGCCACCGAGACGATTTTGAGGTGCTGCTCTTCGGCGAGCTGCTTCAGCTCCGCCAGCCGCGCCACCGAGCCGTCCTCGGCGAGAATCTGGCAGATGGCGCCGGCCGGCTTGAAGCCGGCGAGATGCGCGAGATCCACCGACGCGTCGGTGCGCCCGGGCCGCGCCAGCACGCCGCCGCTGCGCGCCTGCAGCGGCTGCACGTGGCCGGGAATCACCAGGTCTTCGTGCCTCGTCGTATCGGCGACCGCCGCCCGAATCGTGTGCGCCCGCCCCTGCGCAGAAACCCCGTGCACGCCGTCGAGACTGATCGTAAACGACGCGCCGCAGAGCAGGCCGGACAGCAAACTGTTTTCTTCCGGCACCAGCGGGATGCCGAGCTCGCGGATGCGCTCGTCGAGCAGCGTCAGGTAGACGATGCCGCGGCCGTGATGGAGCATATAATTGACGGCCTCGGCGCTGACTTTTTCGGCGGCGATGCAGAAAAACCCGTCGCTTTCGGGCGCATCTTCATCGACCAGGATGACCATGCGGCCCTGGCGGATTTCCTCGATGGCTTCGGCGATGCTGGAAAGCGGCATGACGCGATAAAGCGGAGCTAAAAGAGCGGCTTAGCCGCGTTGACGCATGAAACTTCGGACATATTTGCCGATCAGGTCGGTTTCGATGTTGACTTTATCACCAACCTTGCGGGCGCGCAAATTAGTGTGGCTCAAAGTAAACGGAATGAGCGCCACAGAAAAGCCGGTTTTACGGCAGGCGTTCACGGTCAGGCTGATGCCGTCCACCGCCACCGAGCCTTTGGCCACGAGCAGAGCGCCGAGATCGCGCGCCACGTCGAAGCTCATGATCGTGAATTCGTCCTGCTTGGCGATTGCGGCGATTGCGCCGACGCCGTCCACGTGGCCGGTGACGAGATGACCGCCGAGCCGATCGGCCAGGCGCATGGGCCGCTCGAGATTCACCCGGCTCCCCACCGTCAGCGTTTTCAGATTGGTGCGGCTGAGGGTTTCCGGCGAGACATCCACGGTGAAAACGTCGCGGCGCTTTTCGACCACGGTGAGACAGGCGCCGTTGACCGCGATGCTCGCGCCGCGCGCCATGGGGCGCAGCGGCAGCCTGGTTTTGACTGTCAGCACCGCCGAGCCGTTTTTCAGCTGCAAACCGCGGATCGTACCCACGTCTTCAATGAGTCCGGTAAACATGATTCAGCTTTCAGCAATTTTCAGAGATAGCCGGTCACCATCAGATCCGCGCCGGATTTTTCCACGCGCAGATTTTTCAGCGCCAGCGCGTGGCGCACGCGGCGGAGGCCGAGCGGCCCGATCATCGAGCGCGCGTCGCCGCCGAGGATTTTCGGCGCGTAGAAAAAAATGGTTTTGTCGACGACGCCGGCCCGCAGCGCCGACGCCGCCAGTGCGGCGCCGCCTTCGATCATCACGCTGACGACGCCGAGCTTTGCAAGCCTTCGCAGCAAAGGCAACCAGGCGATGCGCCCGGCGCGGAGCGGCATCGACCAGATTTCCGCGCCGCGGGCGGCGAGCGCGCGGGCTTTCGCTCTGGAAGCCGCCGGCCCGGCCGCGATGATCGTTTTGGCCGGATCCGCCTGGCGGAGAAGCGCCGCCGAAGGTTTTATCTCCAGGCGGCTGTCGAGCACGATGCGCAGCGGGTTGCGCCCGCCGGCGATCCGGCAGGTAAGCTGCGGATCGTCGGCCTTGACCGTGCCGATGCCGACGATCACCGCATCCACTTCGTTGCGCAGCCGATGGGCCGTCTCTCGCGATGCTGCGCCGCTGATCCAGCGCGCATCGCCGCTCGCCGCGGCGATCTTGCCGTCGAGGGAAACAGCGAGCTTGAGAATCACGAAGGGCAGCCGGCGGGTAATGAATTTGGCGAAGCTCTCGATCAGCGCGCGGCATTGGTCTTCGAGAATTCCGGCGCGCACGCGGATGCCGGCGCTGCGCAGCTTGCGAAAGCCGCGCCCGGACACCAGCGGATTGGGATCGCGCGCGCCGCAGACCACTTCTTTGATGCCCGCCTGGATCAGCGCGCGCGTGCACGGCGGCGTGCGGCCCTGATGGCTGCACGGCTCGAGGGTGATGTAAAGCGTCGCGCCGCGGGCCTTGGCGCCGGCCGCTTTGAGCGCGGCGATCTCGGCGTGATCGCCGCCGGCAAAACGATGATATCCGGCGCCGACGATCCGGCCACCCCGCACCAGCACGGCGCCGACCAGCGGATTGGGGCTGGTGCGGCCCGCCGCTTTGCGCGCCAGGCGGCAGGCCATGCGAATGTAGCGAAGATCTTGAGCGCTCCAGGACGATTCGGACAAAGACGCTATTCCCTCTTCTGGCGCGCGTCGGCGGCTTTGATCAGCGGCATGGCCTTGCGTTCCTTCAGCAGCTCCTCGAGCTCGACCATGAACTCGTTGATGTCCTTGAAGGAACGGTACACGGACGCGAAGCGCACGTAGGCCACCGGATCGGTGTCGTGCAGCTCGCGCATCAGAGTCTCGCCGATCACCGAGCTGGCGACTTCCTTTTCGCCGCGCTCCTGAATCGCCCGCTCGATGCTGTCGGCGATCGCTTCGATGGTGTCGATGCTCACCGGGCGCTTTTCGCAGGCGCGCTTGAGACCGTTGATGATCTTCAGCCGGTCGTAGCTTTCGCGCCGCCCGTCTTTCTTGACCACCAGCGGCATCATTTCTTCCACCCGCTCATAGGTGGTGAAGCGCCGGCTGCAGCGGCCGCATTCGCGCCGGCGCCGGATCATGTTGCCGTCCTTGCTCAGCCGCGAATCGATGACCCGGTTTTCGGTCTCGTGGCAGAAGGGGCACTTCATGATGATAATCGAAGATCGAGGATGGAGGATCGAGGATCGCGCAATCTTCTATCCTCCATCTTCTATCCTCGACCCTTTTCTTCCAAACGGTGCGGATAGACGGGAAATTTCTTGCAGAGCGCGCCGACGCTGTCGGCAATCGAGCGCAGCACCGCGTCGTCGCTCACGTGATCGAGCGCGCGCTGAATCAAGCCGGCAATCATCTCCATCTCGGGCTCTTTCATGCCGCGCGTGGTCACTGCCGGCGTGCCGATGCGGATGCCGCTGGTGACGAACGGCGAGCGCGTGTCGAAGGGCACGGCGTTGCGATTGACCGTGATACGCGCCTTGTCGAGGGTCTCCTGGGCGACTTTGCCGGTCAATTCGGATTTGCGCAAATCGACCAGCATCAGATGATTGTCGGTGCCCTCCGAGGTGAGCCGGAAGCCGCGCTTCATCAACCCGGCTGCCAGCGCCTGGGCATTCTTGACGATCTGCTGCTGGTAAATCTTGAACGCCGGGCTCAACGCCTCCTTGAGCGCCACCGCTTTGGCCGCAATCACGTGCATCAGCGGCCCGCCCTGCATGCCGGGAAAGACTTTGCTGTCCACCGTCCTGGCGTGCTCCGCCTTGCACAGCACCAGCCCGCCGCGCGGGCCGCGCAAAGTCTTGTGCGTGGTCGTCGTGACGAAATCGGCGTAGGGCACCGGGCTCGGATGCAAGCCGGCCGCGACCAGGCCCGCGATGTGCGCCATGTCGACCATCAACAGCGCGCCGATCTCATCGGCGATCTTGCGAAAGCGCGGATAATCGATCACCCGCGGATAGGCGCTGGCCCCGGCGACGATCAACTTGGGCCGATGCTCCCTGGCCAGCCGCTCCAACTCGTCGTAATCGATGGTCTCGGTTTTTTCCGAGACGCCGTAGGGGATCGCTTTATAAATAAAGCCGGAGAAATTGACCGGGCTGCCCATGGACAGATGGCCGCCGTGCGCGAGATTCATGCCCAGGTAAGCGTCGCCCGGTTTCAAGACCGAAAGATAGACCGTCATGTTCGCCTGCGAGCCGGAGTGGGGCTGCACGTTGGCGTGGTCGGCGCCGAACAGCTCCTTGGCGCGCGCGATCGCCAGCGACTCCACTTCATCGACGAATTCGCAGCCGCCGTAGTAGCGCTTGCCCGGATAGCCTTCGGCGTACTTGTTGGTCATCACGCAGCCCTGCGCTTCGAGCACGGCTTCGCTGACGACATTTTCCGAGGCGATCAGCTCGAGGTTGCCTTCGAGCCGCCGGGTTTCCTTCTGGATCGCAGCGAAAACCTCCGGGTCGGTCTGTTCGAGAAATGACATGGGGACTTCCTTCGTCTATTTCCGCTCGGCGTCCGCGCGGGCGCCGAGCCCCAGCTCTTCTTCCGTCCGGCTGATCTTGTCGATGCGGCGCTGGTGGCGCCCGCCGGCAAACGGCGTGGCAAGCCAGGCATCGAGAATCTCTCGGGCCAGCAATTTGTCGGTTTTGGCGCCGCTCAATACCAGCACGTTGGCGTCGTTGTGCTCGCGGCTCGAGCGCGCGCCGTCGAGATCGAGCACCAGCGCGGCGCGTACCCCGGGAAATTTGTTGGCGGCGATGGACATGCCGATGCCGCTGGTGCAGACGAGCACGCCGCGCGCCGCTTCGCCCGACACCACCCGCTGGCAGACCTCGCGCGCGTAGTCGGGGTAGTCGACCGACTCCTTGCCGTGGGTGCCGCAGTCGCGCACCGCCGCGCCTGCGGCGCGCAGACTCTCGACGAGAAAGTCTTTGAGCTCGACGCCGCCGTGGTCAGAACCGAATGCGATCATAAACTTCCCGCCGATTGGGCCGCCCGCGAAATGAAAATAAAGAAAATCGCAGGAACGTGAACGCCACTCTCCTGCGATTTGCGTTGCTCTGAAGACTGAAGGGCGATCGTTCCGCCCTGAGATACGCTCTGCGATTCGGAGTTCCTAGCGATGAGCTTCGATATAGGTAATAACATCCTGGACGGTCTTGATCTTCTCCGCGTCTTCGTCGGAGATTTCCATCTCGTACTCTTCTTCGAGCGCCATCACCAGCTCGACGATGTCGAGAGAATCGGCCCCCAGGTCCTCTATAAACGAAGCCTCCGGAGTCACCTCTTCGGCGCTGACCCCGAGTTGCTCGCAAACGATTTCTTTGACCCTAGCCTGAACAGACGCCGCCATCTTCACATACCTCCTGCTACAGATTCGTTACATGTACATGCCGCCGTTGATATTGAACACCTGTCCGGTGATATAGCCGGCCTTTTCTCCCGCGAGAAATACAATCATTTCAGCGACCTCCTCGCAAGTGCCGAATCGCCCGAGCGGAATCGCGCGGAGAAACTCCTCGCGCAGCTTTTCCGGCAATTTCGCCGTCATGTCGCTTTCGATAAATCCCGGCGCCACCGCGTTGACCGTCACCTGGCGCGAGGCCACCTCGCGGGCGAGCGATTTAGTGAAGCCGATGATGCCCGCTTTGGACGCGGCATAGAGCGACTGGCCGACGTTGCCGGTCTGTCCGACCACCGACGATAAATTCACGATCCGCCCGTAATGCTGGCGGATCATATATCGGGAAACGATTTTGGCGCAGAGAACCGTGCCCTTGAGATTGGTGCCGATGACGTCGTCCCAATCCGCCGGCTTGACACGCATCAAAAGACTGTCGGAAGTGACGCCGGCATTGTTGACGAGAATATCAATTTTCTTGTGGGCGTCAACGATTTTCTTGGCCGCGGCCTCGACTTGCGCCTCGTCCGCCACATCGAAGCGCGAGAGCTCGCCGCTACCGCCGGCGTCTTTTAGCGCCGCCAGCGCCGCTTCCGCCGCCGCTTCGTTGCCTCGATAATTGATGATGACGTGAGCGCCGGCGCGGCCCAGAGCCAGCGCGATGGCGCGGCCGATGCCGCGGCTGGCGCCGGTGACCAGGGCGATTTGGCCGGCGAGACTCATCGGCCCCACGCCGACACGATCCGCGGCAAATCGGCCGGCGCCTCGAAATTTTCCAGTTCGATGCCCGGCTCGATGCGCTTGATCAAGCCGCGAAGCACCTTGCCCGGTCCGACTTCGAGAATGCGCGCGCAGCCCGATGCCGCGAGTTTTTTCACCGACTCCTCCCAGCGCACCGGCCGCACCGCCTGCTCGATCAGCAAAGGCTTCACCCGCTCGGCGCTGAGGTTCACCTCGGCCTCGGCGTTGGTGACGACACCGATCCGAAACGGACGAATCGCGACCTCTCCGAGCGCGCGCTCGAGCCCTTCCGCCGCCGGCTGCATCAGCCGGCAATGAAACGGCGCGCTCACCGGCAAATCCAGAACGCGCTTGGCGCCGCGCTCCCTGGCCAGCGCCGCCGCTCTTTCGACTGCGCGTTTGGCGCCGGCGATCACCACCTGGCCGCCGCCGTTGAAGTTGGCCGGCGCCACGACCTCGCCCCGCGCAGCTTCGGCGCAAAGCGTTTCGACGGCGCTCATCTCCAGCCCCAGCACCACCGCCATGGCGCCCTCGCCCGCGGGCACAGCCTGCTGCATCAAGCGGCCGCGCGCGCGCACGATTTTCAGCGCATCGCGAAACTCGAGCGCGCCGACCGCAACCAGCGCGCTGTACTCGCCCAGGCTGTGGCCGGCGACAAAATCGGGGCGCAGCGCCGTCTCCGCTTCGATGACGCGCAGGGCGGCGATGGAGGCGGCGAGGATCGCCGGCTGCGTGTTCTCGGTCAATTTCAGTTCGGCGTCGGGCCCTTCGAAACAAAGCCGGCTCAGAGAAAACCCCAGAGTCTCGTCGGCCTCCGCAAAAGTCTCGCGCGCCGGCGCGAACTCGGCGCTGAGATCCTTTCCCATACCGACCGACTGAGAGCCCTGGCCCGGGAAGACAAAAGCCAGACGATTACTCGCCACCGCGTCCTCGCTCCTGCGGACGGCTTTCGCTTTCGCTCTTCTCGCCGAGGGATTCGATTTTGGATTTGAAACGCTGCCACAGCTTGCGCGGCAGGCCGGCGGCGGCGCCATCGAGCTCGGCGAGCGCCTCGCCGATGTGGCGGTTGACCTGGCGCTCGACCGCGTCGCTCGCTGCGCGGATGGCATTTTTGATTGCCAGCGGATTGGAGCCGCCGTGAGCGATGATTGCCACGCCGTCAAGACCGATCAGCGGCGCGCCGCCGTATTCGGCGTAGTCGAGGCGCCGGTAGGCTTCGCCCAGCGATTTGCGGCTCAGCAGATAGCCCATCTTGCTCGAGAGATTTTTTTGAAAAGCATCCTTCAGGACCGCGCCGGCGAAGCCCGCCACGCCTTCCATGGTCTTGAGCGCGACGTTGCCGGTAAAACCGTCGCAGACCACCACGTCCACTTTGTCGCCGAAAATATCTCGGCCTTCGACGTAGCCGATGAAGTTGACCGAGCTCGCAGACAGCTCGGCGCTCGCCGCGCGGGTGAGATCGTTGCCTTTGCTTTCCTCTTCGCCGTTGCTGAGCACGCCGACCCGCGGCGCCGCGATGCCGAGAACGCGCTCTGCGTAGATCGAGCCCATGAGCCCGAACTGCACCAGATGATGCGGCTTGCAGTCGACGTTGGCGCCGGCATCGACGATCACGGTGCCCTTTTCCGAGCCCGGTACCACGACGAGAATTGCCGGGCGCGCCACCTGCGGCAATCGGCCCATGACGAGCATGCCGATCGCCATCATCGCGCCCGAGTTGCCGGCGCTGATCACCGCGTCGGCCTCGCCGCGTTTCATCAGCTCGAAGCCGACTTTCATCGACGAGTCTTTGATGCGCAGCGCGGCGCTCGGCGACTCGTGCATGGGCACGACCGCGGCGGCGGCGGCGATGGCAAATTTCGGCGCGTCTTTGTGCTTCGCCAGCTCGCGCTCGATGGCACGCGGGTCGCCGACCAGCACGATCTCGTCGCGGTGCTCGCGGGCCGCGAGCAGCGCGCCTTCGATCACCACTTGCGGGGCGCGATCTCCGCCCATCGCATCGACGGCGATTTTCGGCATACCCGATTTTTAGCTTTGCTCGACCTGGAGAACGGCGCGGCCGCGATAAAAGCCGCAATGCGCGCAGGCGCGGTGAGGCAGAATGGTTTCGCCGCAGTTCGAGCAGGTGCTCCACTGCGGCTTGGTCAGCCCGTCGTGGGCGCGGCGCTGGTTTTTGACCCGCTTGGAAGTTCTTCGCTTCGGTACCGGCATAGTGAGTCCTGTCTTTCTCCGCGTCTCCGCGGCGCAAAATTTTTCAGAGCTGGCGCGGTGAGCTCTATCGGCCGACTTTCAGGGTTCGAAAAATCGCCATGCGCGGGTCGCCGCCGGCCGCGGAACAGGCGCAAGCCTCTTTATTGAGGTTGGCGCCGCAGCGGCTGCACAGCCCGCGGCAATGGTCCGAGCACAGCGGCCGGGTCGGCAGCGCCAAAAGCACCTGCTCCGCGATCAGCGGTTCCAGATTGATTTCGTCCGACGAGTAATAGCTCAGGCCAAGATCGTCGCGGTGCAACTCCTCGGCGCCGCGCTCGCACCGCATCGGATCGGGAACCAGCACCAGATCGAAGTGGCTCGCCAGGGTGAAATCGTAATTTTCCACGCAGCGCCCGCAGCACCCTCGAAACGACCCGTGAAAATCGCCGCTCAAAAAGATCTCCGGCCCCGAGCGATAGTAAGTCAAAACGACATCCAGTCGAGGCGGAAAACCAAAATCCCGGCTATGGGTCCGGCGGCAGATTTCGTTGAGTTCCTCAATATTTTCCGAGAACGCGATCTCTTTGGGAGATTGAGGAATCTCGTCAACGGAGATTTTCATCGGCGGTCGCGCTGGCCGTTCAGTGTTAGATGAATATAGACAATTCCCCTCTATTGTCAAGTTAAGCCGCCGCCCAGCGCGCGAAAAGATTGCGATATATCCGCCACTTCCGCCGCTGAACCGATCCGCGAAAGCGCTCGGCGCGGCATGCCGGACGCGCTCCTTCACCTTGAGTATCCGCGGGCTTTTTGTTAACAGTTTCCTGTGCTCGTCTCATGAATTTTCCAATTTCACTGGCGCGGCGCTGGCACGGCAAGCGCTTTCACTCGTTCAACGGCGTGTTGCGCGACCGCTTTGGCGCGCGGGTTTATAAAATCGGCCTGCGCCTGGATTTCACCTGCCCCAACCGCGACGGCAAGGTCGCCGTCGGCGGCTGCATTTACTGCAACAACGCCAGCCATACCGCCCAGGACTACCGCCCGCGCACGTCCGTGACCGAACAGCTCGAAAAAGGCGCCCTGGCGATCGCCCGGCGCCACCGCGCGGAAAAATTCATCGCCTATTTTCAGAGTTACACCAATACGTACGACGACCCGGCAAAACTGGCGCAGCTCTACGAAGAGGCGCTGCGCTTTCCCGGCGTGGTCGGCCTGGCGATCGCGACCCGGCCGGATTGCCTTCCCGACGAAACGCTCGATCTCCTCGCCGAGCTCTCGAAGCGGACTTATCTGTGGCTCGAAGTCGGGCTCGAATCCATGTACGACCGCACGCTTGCGTGGGTGAACCGCGGCCATGGCCTCAGCGAATTCGTCGATGCCGCGCAACGCGCCAAAGCGCGCGGGCTGAGGCTCTGCGCGCATCTCATCCTCGGGTTTCCCGGCGAGAGCCGCGAGGACATTCTGCGCACGACGGAATTGATCGAGGAGCTGGAGATCGACGGCCTCAAGCTGCACAACCTGCACGTGATCAAAAACACGCCGCTGGAAAAATTCTACCAGGCCGGCCAAGTGCCGCTTTTCAGCCGCGCCGAGTACGCGCACCTGGTCGCCGACTTTCTCGAGCGCCTGGATCCCGAGACGGTGATTCATCGCCTCTCCGGCGAAACCTATCGCGCGCTCACCGTCGCGCCCGAGTGGTCGATCGACAAGATCGGCGTGCAAAACGCGATCTTCAAAGCGCTCGAAGAGCGCGACACCTGGCAGGGCCGGCTCTTCGCCGGAGCGAAGCGCGCGGTTGCCGCAGACGGGCGCTCCCAGCGTCTCGAAGGAGCAGCGGTTTGAACGGCCACATCGGTTTGATCCATTCGATTCTGCCCGCGACCGTGGATCTTCACGTGATGATCCCCGACACCCATCCGTCGGCGCGCAATCTGGGCTCGGAGCGGGTCGGCTCCGGGACGATCATCGACGCCGACGGCTATATTCTCACCGTTCACTACGTGACCGTCGGCGCGGCCGCAATCACCGTGACCTTGTCCGACGGCGAGCAATTTCCCGGGCAAGTGGCGGCGCAGGATCAGGAAACCGGCCTCTCGCTGGTGAAGATCCCCGGACACAACCTGCCGAGTCTGCGGCTCGCGCCGCCGGATTCGGTTGCGCTCGGTCAAGCGGTCGTGATGATCGCCAGCAGCGGCGGCACCGGGCGGCGGGTGAGCGGCGGCTACGTGACTTCGCTCGAAGGCTACGACGGCCAGTGGGAATACATGATCGACAAATCGATCCGGGTCACGGCATCGAATCCCGGCTTCGGCGGCGGCGCGCTGGCCAATTTTCGCGGCGAGCTGGCCGGCATCGTCTCATTGAACCTGAGCGAAGTCGGAAAATTCACGATGGCGATTCCGATCGATTATTATCGGACCTACGAGCAGGAGCTCAAGCAGTACGGACAGGTGCGCAGCCGCCCCAAGCGGCCCTGGCTCGGCATTTACCCCGATGTGCTCGCCGGACATGTGGTGCTCAGCGGCGTCCAGCCCAGCGGCCCGGGGGCGAAATTCGGCCTGCAGCAGGGCGACATCATTCTCACCGTCAACAAAAAAGAAATCCGTTCGCGCCGGGAGCTCTACCAGGAAATCTGGAAGCAGCGGCCGGGGGAACGGATTTCGTTCAGGGTTCTTAGAGAAGATCAGTCGTTCGATCTGGAAGTGGTCGGCGGTGATCGCGCCGACCGCTACCGCACTTAATCGTCGCCCCCGACCTTTTGAATCTTGCCTTTGCCGGTCACTTTGATCGCGATCGCCGGCGTGTAGGCCTCCGGCTCGTAATTGATCAACGCCTTGTCGGTTTCCTGCAAGTCGCGCAGCTTGACGTTGGCGCCGCCTTTTTCGATCTTGGTTTTGTCATCGACGCCGACCACTTCTTCGCGCACCTTGCCCTTGCGTTCGAGCTGGAAGGTGATGGTTCTCTGCCCCACCGCGCTGATCACGCCCTCGACCTCGACCGCCTTGGTCTTGGTCGCCTTGACCGCTTCGGTTTTCGCGGGCGCAGGAGCCGGGGCGGGCGCGGCCTTGGGCGCGGCAGCCGGCGCCGGCTTCTCGTCCACCGAGCTGCACGCAGCGCCGAGCGCAACGGCCAGCGCGATGCCGGTCAGCCAGAAAACATTTTTGGACGCGTTGTTCATTGAGTCTTCCTCCTCACAAAATAGCGCGGCTCATCCGCAAGGCCGCGCTATCGAATAGAAAATATTTTTCATCAGCTTAAACCACACTTCAGTTTCAGTTGTCAAGGCGACCTGGCGCCGGCGCCGCGCGTTGAGAAAAGCGCCGAAAAGCAATACAGATATTTGCGATGAACGAGCCGGCGCCGCTGCGAAAAAGCCTCACCCGCTATCGCGTGATTTACGGCGATACCGATCAAATGGGCGTCGTCTACTACGCCAATTATCTGCGCTGGTTCGAAAGGGGGCGCTCGGAGTTTCTGCGCGAGGCGGGCGTGCCGTACAGCGAGATCGAAAGCCGAGGGTTTCATTTTCCGGTGGTGCAGGCGAGCTGCCGCTACCTGCAATCGGCGCGTTACGACGACGTGGTCGAGATCGAGACGGCGCTGGTGGAGCTGGGGCGCGCGACTTTGAAATTCGCCTACCGCATCGCGCGCGCAAGCGACGGCGCGCTTTTGGCGCGCGGCGAGACCGAGCACGCCTGCATCGACAACGCCGGGCGGGTCGCGCGGATCCCGCCGATTTTGACCGCGGTGTTGCGCCCGGCGGCGGGCTAGCCAAGCGCCGGCGGCGCTCAGCCGGCCTTGTCCTTGAGCATTTTTTTCAGATCTTCGTAGGACGATTTGGCGATCACCCGGTCGAACTGGGCGCGGTAGTTGTTGACGATGCTGATATTTTCCACCACCGCGTCGTAGACTTTCCATTGCCCGCCGCTGCGCCGCAGGCGATAGACGACCGAGCTCGGCTCGTTTTTCAGGTTGGTGACGGTGGATTCGACCTGGGCGAAATCGCCGTCGATGGTTTCGCGGCCGAAGCTGATCTTTTCGCCTTCGTAGAGATCGACCTTGTCGGAATAGATTTTTTCCAGGAAGGCGCGGAAAAGCTGCGTGAACTCTTCCTGCTCCGCCGGCGTGCGCCGGCGCCAGTGCTGGCCGAGGCTCCGGCGCGCCATCTCCTCGTAGTCGAAGATCGGATTGATCGCCTCTTTCAGGCGCTCGATCCGTTCTTTCTTTTTGTCGGGAGCTTTGAGCTTGGGATCGCGGAGTATTTGAATCGCTTTGTCGGCGGCCGTTTTGACCAGCTCCAGCGGTTCGCCGCCCCGGCTTTCGCCCCGCGCTCCCAGCGTAAAGGCGACAAGCAGGACGATTGCCAATATTCTTTTCGGGTGTCTATTCATAGGTCTTCGCTCCGGGAAGAATTTGGTTTTCAGCCGAACCAGCGAAAAGCCACGATGCTCCACGTGCTGGCCGCGAGAACGATAGCGCCCAGCACCGCCGCCGAGCCGAGATCTTTGGCGCGGCCGGAAAGCTCGTTGCGCTCGCTGCCGATGCGATCCACGACCGATTCGATCGCCGAGTTGATCAGCTCGACGACGATCACCAGCAGCCAGCTGCCGATCAGCAGCGCCCGCTCCACGGCGCTCGCGCCAAGATGCCAGGCGAGCGGGACGATCGGCAGCAGCGCATAACATTCATAGCGCAGCGCCGGCTGCGTGCGCCAAGCGGCGCGCCAGCCGCTCAGCGAATAGCGCGTGGCGTTGACGATCCGGGCCAGCGGTGCGAGCTCGGGATTGCCCATGAGCAGACTTAGATCTCGAGCCGGGACCGGAACAGGCGAACGGCGGCCGGCACTTTCTCTCACCGGCGCTTGAGCGCGGTCAAAACTTTTTCCGCGGTGATCGGCAGCGACTTGATGCGCACGCCGACCGCGTCCTCCACCGCGTTGGCGATCGCGGCTGCCGTCGGAATCAGCGCGGTCTCGCCGATGCTCATGCTGTTATACGGTCCGCTGCCGAAATCGGATTGAAGGATCGCCGTTCTCAGCTCCGGGATGTCCTGGATATTGGGAATCTTGTATTCGCCCAGGCTCGCCGCCAGCACTTTGCCGCTTTCGTCGCAGGCGAGATCCTCGACCAGGCCGTAGCCGAGCCCCATGACCGCCGCGCCGTCGATCTGGCCCTGGTGCGTCAGCGGATTCAAGATCGCGCCGGTGTTGTGCGCGGTGGTGAGTTTTTTCACCCGCACGGCGCCGGTGTCTTCGTCCACTTCGACTTCCGCCACCTGCGCCACCAGCGAAGCCTCCGGCCCGTCCGCCATGTTTATGTAATGCCCTTCGGCGCTCAACGGCCGGCCCGCGGCGCGGGCGATCTCGCCGTAGGTCATGCGCCGCTCGGCGCGGCCGTGGGTCACGCCGCCGTCGTAGAGAATCAACTCGTCGGGCCGGGCGCTCATCACTTCGCCGGCAACTTTGAGAATATCCTCGCGCAGGTTGCGCGCCGCCGCCAGCGCCGAGCTGCCGTGCACCCGGGTGCTGCTGCTGCCGCGCACCCCGGTGTCCTTCAGAACTTTGGAAGAATCGAGCATCTCGACGCGGATCGCGTCGAGCGGAACTTTCAGCTCTTCGCCGACGATCTGGCGCATCATCGTGAACACGCCGGGGCCCGTGTCGGTGACCGCCGAGGAAAGCGTCACCGCGCCGTCCTCGTCGATCTTGACGAAGGCGTAGGACTCGCCGCCCTTGGAAACCCAGTCGGCGATGGCGCAGCCGCGGCCGGTATTTTTCTTTTTTTCCTTCCGATAACCCGACTCTTCCAGCGCCTTGAGCAAAGTCTCGGTCGCTTTGATGTGCGGGATCACTTCGCCGAGCGGCGCCCGGTCGCCGTCGTGCATCAGATTCATGCGGCGAAACTCCACCGGATCGAGACCCAACCGGCGCGCCACCAGATCGGCCTGGCTCTCGCACGCGAACATCGCCTGCAAATGTCCCGGCGCGCGCATGTAGCCGCACGGCATCTTGTTTGTGTAGACGTACTTTTCTTCGACCAGACAATGGGGCACGCGGTAGGGACCCGGCGCGTCGTGCGCGCCGACCAGGAAACCCTGCGGCCGATAGGCGCCGTAAGCGCCGCTGTCGAAAATGAATTCCACGTGCTGCGCGATCAGGATGCCGTTCCTTTTGACCCCGGTTTTCACCCGGATCACGGCGCCGTGGCGCGGGTTGCCCGCGGTCAACTCTTCAGTGTAGTCGACCACCAGCTTGACCGGCCGGCCGCTGCTTTTCGCCAGCACGTAGCACAGCGCCACGTCGTTGCCGTCGCCCTTGCCGCCGAAATCGCCGCCGACGTAGCACGGGTGGATAATCAAGCTCGCCGGCGCCACCTGCAACGCGTTGCCGACCTGATCGCGCATGCCGAAGGGACTTTTGTTCGACGACCAGATATCCGCCGTGCCGTCGGCGTTCACGCGCACCAGCGAAGCGTGCGGCTCGATGTACGCCTGGTGCACCGCGGGAACCGTGAAAGTGTTTTCCACCACCACGTCCGACTGGCGCAAGCCTTCCTGCGCCTCGCCCTTTTTCCAGCCAAGCGCGACGAAGACATTGCTCGGCTTTTCGATCTTGTGCAGCAATCCTTTGTAATCGGCGAGATTCGGATGCAGCAGCGGCGCCTCCGGCGCCATGGCCGCGAGCGCGTCGGCCACCACCGGCAGATCCTCGTACTCGACGTCGATCAGATCGAGCGCGGCCTCGGCAATCGCTTCGCTGTCGGCCGCCACGGCGGCGACTTTCTCGCCGATGTAACGCACCACGCCGTCGGCGAGCAGCGGCATATCGACGATCTTTTTACCGATGCGGGCGCCGCTCAGCTCGGCGCCGGTGACCACGGCGCGCACGCCGGGCAAAGCGCGCGCGCGCGCCGCGTCGACTTTCTTGATTCGGCCGTGCGCGATCGGGCTGCGCAAAACCTTCGCCCAGAGCATGTCGGGCAGCGTCACGTCGACCGCATACACGGCGGCGCCGCCGACTTTTTGTTCGCCCTCGACCCGGGGGCTGGGGATGCCGACGCTGTGAATCTCGTTCATGCGCGCTCACCTCGCGAGCACAATATAACAAATCGCTCCATTTTCTGCGCTAACTTTCATGCGGCGCTACAGATTGTAACCTGGAATGCTTGCGTGCTTGTTTTCAAACCACAAACATGATTTGTGGTAGTTACATCAATCTCCCGTTTCGTGGCAAGCGTATCAAGGAGGAACACCGTGGACGACGTGAAGAGCCAGATGGAAGGCGTAACTCGCGTATACATCGAACTGGACAACAAGATCTCCGATAAAGGCGGCGTGCAGAACCTGTTCGGCATGAACCGGAAAATCCGCCAGGCTCTGGAATCGATCAGCATCGGCGAACTGGACTCCATGCTCGCGGAAATTCACCGCGCCAAGGAAGGCCTCACCCGGCTGCAGGAAGATGTCGTCGAAATCCGGGTTCTCAAGGAAGTCTTGAGCGCGCCCAGCATGAAGCCGGTCAACGGCCAGGCGCGTCCCTGATTTTCCGGGAATTCCGGGCCCAAGTAATTTTATTCCGCGGCTCGTCAAAAACGATTTCTTTCGCGCCGAGCACGGCAAAGCCGGTTTGAGCCGGCTTAACCCGGCTCGGGCGCGGAAACCTGCTGCAGCTGACTTCGCAGCTCGCCCAGAAAACCGGTGCCGACGACCGCGCCGTTCTCGTAGGCCACCGCCTGGTTCGAATACGGCGAGAGCCGCGCGCCGGGAGTGAGAATGCCGACCAGATTGAGCGGATCGGCGGCGGCCACGATCAACGGTGCGCTCGCCGGCGCTTCCCGTCTCATCGCGCGGAGCGCATCGACCGCCTGCGGCAGCGCGAACTGCTCGCCGACGAATCCTTCGACAAAACGCCCGCCGCGGATTTCACCGCGCGCTTCCAGCCGCCGGTAAATGTTCAACAGATGGCGCCACGACGGCGCCGCCGCCTCGCGCGCCAGCAAATCGCGAAACACCACGCCGTAACGCTGCAACAATTGCTGCGCTTGGCGCTCGACAATCGCTTCGGCGCTCGGCCGATCCTCGGCGCGGCGCTGGCGCCACAGCGACCAGCGTCCCACCGGCATCGCGCGCGCGGCGCTTCTGCCGCCGGAGATGACGCGCAGCGAGCGGCGCCGCTCCACCCGTTTGTGTTCCGGAGTCAGAAGCACGCGCAAGCCGGCGATGCCGTCGCCGGTCGCCAAACCGTGCGCCACCAACTGCCAGAGCGCCTCTTCGACTTTGACTTTCAATAATCCCGTGCCGCGCGCAATCTCGTCGAGAAACGAAGCGCCGTGGCGCTCGAGGTAGCGCGCCGCCTCCAGAGCCATGGGCGAGAGCGTTGCGATCTCTTCGAGGCGCTCCGCCGCGGGCTCGACAAAGCAGTCGAGCTCTTCGCGCAATAAAAACGCGATCGGCGCGTTGCGCCCCGGCCCGAGAAGGCGGCGCGCCCGGCGCGCCGGCTGCGGCGCTCGCGCCCCTTCTTCCGCCGCGCTGGTTGCGCCGTTTCGGAGCCGTCCCCAGGCGACGATCCCGGCGAGGCACAGATGCTCGAGATCGGCGGGATCGTAGCGCTCGATGCGCGCGGGCAGGACGTGCTGCTCCCAGGCCGGCGCCGGCAGCTCGACTCCCTGCAGCTGCTCGATCACGCGCAGCACGCCTTCGCGGCCGCGGAGCTGCGCGCCCGGCGCCGCGTGTTGCCAGGCGAGCAGAAACTTCATGAACCCGGTCGCCGACACCGGCTCGATTTCCTTGCGCATGCGGCCCAGCGTCAGCCGATGAATGCGCGCCAGCAGCGCCCGGTCGCACCATTCGACGCCGCCGTCGGCTTCGCCGGTGAACTCGCCGCGCATGGCGACCCCGGCGCTTTCCAGCGCGATCAACGCGCCCTGGATTTTGTTCAGCGGCGCTCCCAGAATCGCCGCCAGCTTTCTGTCCGTGACCGGCCCGGAAACTTCGAGCCAGCCCTGAACGATTTTTTTAAAGGCATCTTCCTCGGACGCAACGCTCTCGGCGAAACCGAGCGGCAGCTCCAGCGGCGGATCGAAGGAGACCGCAGCGAAGGCACAGCGCATCCAGTCGCTGCGCTCCGCCGCGGCGTAAGCGCGCCGCTCGCGGTTGTCAAAACTCCACGCGGCGGTCGCAGCGCGCCGGCTCGAGATCAACTCTTCGGCGAGCGGGCGCCACTCGGGCCGAAGCTCCACCGGCAGCAAACCGATGCCGAGGAGCAGATCGTGCAGCTCGTCGGCGTTGCGCGCCTCGGGCCACGCCTGCCTGCGCACTTCATCGATGGCGCTCGGATCGAGGCGGCCGAACTCGCGCCCGAGCCAGGGATCGACCCGCCGCAGCGACACCGCCCGCGCGCGCCGCTCCTCGAGCGGCGCGTCGTCGAGAAAGGCATAGGGATTGGCGTTGAGAATCTCATGGGCCATGGGCGACGGCGCCGGCGTATCGATGGCGATCGTCGCGATGGCGCCGCCCTCGATCTCCGCGAGCAGCCGCGCCAGGCCGTCCATGTCCATCGCCTCGTGCAGACAATCGTTCATCGTCTCTTTGACCAGCGGGTGATCGGGAAGCTCGACGGGTCCGGCGCGGTTGTCCTGGCACATCACCTGCTCGGGAAAAACCGCGGCGAGCAGATCTTCGGCGCGCATGCGCTGGAGCGCCACGGGAACCTTGCGCCCGCCGCGGTGGCGCAGGATCGCCAGCGCCCGGCTCGCGTTCCAGCGCCAGCGGTTGTCGAACATCGGCGAAGCCAGCGCGGCCTGGGTCAGGTTGTATTCGAGAATCGCGGGCTTGAGCATGGCGAACACATCGCTCAGCGGAAAGGAGTGCTGTTCGACCAGCGAGATGCAAATGCCGTCGTCGGTGGCCGCCGCCTGCAGCTCGCGGTCGAAGCTCACGCAAAAGCGCTTGCGCAGCGCCAGCCCCCAGGCGCAATTGATGCGCCCGCCCCAGGGCGAATGAAGAATGAGCTGCATGCCGCCGGCCTCGTCGAAGAAGCGCTCGGCGATGATTTTTTTCTGCGACGGCACGGTGCCGAGCGCGGCGACGGTTTCGGCGACGTAATTGACGATCTGCTCGGCGGCGCCCGGCGGCATGGAAACTTCCGCGATCAGCCAGCGCGCCGCCGCGCCGCGATCGGATAGTTGTTGCGCCACGCTCTCGCGCAAATCGGACACCGCAGCCGAGAGCTCCACCGTGCGCCCCGGCGCCTCGCCCATCCAGAAGGGAATCGTCGGCGGCAATCCCTGGGCATCTTCGACATAAACTTTTCCCGAGCCCACGCGCCGGATGCGCCAGGAGCGGTTGCCGAGCAGAAAAATGTCGCCGCCGAGACTTTCGATGGCGAAGTCCTCGTGAACCTTGCCGACGAAGGTCTCGCCGGGAAACTCGATCACGTCGTAATCCGCGGTATCGGGAATCGCGCCGCCGTTGGTGATCGCGGTCAGGCGCGCGCCGCGCCGCGGGCGCAGCATACTGTGAATGCGATCGCGATGAATGTAAGCGCTGCGCCGGCTGCGCCGCGTTTCCACGCCTTCGCTGAGCATTTCCAGAACTTGATCGAATGCTTCGCGGGCAAGATCGCGATAAGGATACGCCCCGCGCACAAGCTGCCACAGAGCTTCCTCGCTGATGCCGTCATCATGTCGCTCTTTTCTTGGGCCCTTTGCGGTCAATTCCCAACTCGCCACGGTCGCGACCATCTGCTGCGCCAGCACATCGAGCGGTTGGTGAATCACGTGAAGCCGGTCGAGCTCGCCCTGGCGCACGGCGCGGATCGCCGCCGCGCACTGCACCAGATCGTCGCGCGTCAGCGGGAAGAGCACGCCTTTGGGAATCGCGCCGAGCCAGTGGCCCGAGCGGCCGACCCGCTGCAGCAGCACCGCGAGATTTCTCGGCGCGCCCACGTGGCAGACCACGTCGACGTGGCCGATGTCGATGCCGAGCTCCAGCGAAGCCGTGGCGACCACGACCGGAAACTGGCCGGATTTGAGTTTTTCCTCGACCTCGAGGCGGGTTTTGCGCGACAGGCTGCCGTGATGCGCGCCGACTTTTCCCTCGCCCAGCCGCTCGGTCAACTGATGCGCCACCCGCTCGACCAGCCGGCGCGTGTTGACGAAGATCAGGGTCGTGCGGTGCGCCTGGATTTGCGCCACGAGCTTGTCGTAAACCGCGTTCCAGATGTCCTGGCGAATGATCGGCCCGAGCTCCTCGTCGGGAACTTCGATCGCAAGCTCCATCTCGCGTTGGTGGCCGACATCGACGACGTCGCACGCCGGCGCGCCGTCGGGGCGAATATTGCGCGCGCCGACCAGCAGCCGCGCGACCTCTTCGATCGGCTTTTGCGTGGCGCTGAGACCGATGCGCTGGAGCGGCTTGCCGGCGAGCGCATCGAGGCGCTCCAGCGACAAGGCCAGGTGCGCGCCGCGCTTGTCCTGGGCGACGGCGTGGATTTCGTCGACGATCAGCGTCTCGGCGCTCCGGAGAAATTCCCGGCTGCGCCCCGCGGTGAGCAAGATGTAAAGCGACTCCGGCGTCGTGATGAGAATGTGCGGCGGGCGCCGGATCATGAGCTGGCGCTCGCGCGCCGGCGTATCCCCCGAGCGCACGGCGACCCGGATGGTCGGCAGCAAAATCCCTTCGCGCCCGGCCAGCTCGTAGATTTCCGCCAGCGGCGCCTGGAGATTTTTCGCGATGTCGTTGCCGAGCGCCTTCAGCGGCGAAACGTAGACCACGCTGGTGCGATCATCGAGCCCACCGTTTAGCGCCCGCTTGATCAAGCGATCCAGCGACCAGAGAAACGCAGCCAAGGTTTTGCCGGAACCCGTCGGCGCGGCGATCAGCGTCGAGCGCCCCGCGGAGATCGATTCCCAGCCGGCCGCCTGCGGCGCCGTCGGCGCCGCAAACCGTTCAGAAAACCACCGCTCGACCAGGGGGTGAAATGCTTTCACGCGTAGACCAAACCGGGAACCTCTCAAGTTAAAAGGATTTTTAGCTGTCGGTCAATCCGAGACCCTGCTGTCCCCTTGCAGCCGGATGGCTCGGCGCTCCGTGCAAATACGCGCACCAATCTGGGGAATAAAGTTCCAGGATTCAGCACCACTTCTTTCTCCGAAACATTCGGCTTGCCTCCCACACACAGATCGCGTGACCAATGAGCGGTGTCTTAGCGACTCCGGTTCTTACCGCTGCCATTATAAGAAAATCTAATAACACGCGTTATAAGAAAAATATATTGGACAAAATTTTTTGACGCGCGTACATCATGCGCCGATGTCGGCAACCGATGGCGAAGCTCGTTCATCGAAAATGTTGCAGACATTCGGGAGGGGCACCATGAAGCTACAACAGCGTTGTTGGATGAGTCGCTCTCGGTCGTTCGCAATCGGCTCATCCGCAAGGATGTCTCGATCAGTTCCAATAACCTTCTTTCTAATCGGGTGCGTATTTCTTAGCTCCGTAGGACGAGCAGTGACCCAGCAAGCCACGACTTCGCAGCAGATCGACACGCCCACAGATACCCTCCCCCGGGCCGATAAACCCAAGCAGCAGAAAGTCGAGACGCGCAACACAGCGCTAGCGGCAACCGGAGACTCCGGGGCCGGCTCGATTGGCGGCATCAAAAACCCGGAGGATACCAAGGTCCGCAGCGGCGGTGCCGCAACGCAGTCGATACCGATTGTCGTTCCGCCCGGCTTGCCTGAAAAGCGAAAAATCCAGTAAACTACGAGCAGATGTCGGGTAAGCATAGGGATAGACAGAGGAGACGCTTGCCGGAGTATTGGCTAAATAGTCAATACTCAGGCCTGACCCCAATCCCCCCTGCACAAATAAAGGTAGATTATAATAATTTGCAGACAGAGTTCATACATTTCGACAATAAGTAATTTTATGGTCAAATCGTTTTTATCAGACGCAGAAATAGAGTGTCTTCGTTCACTTCTAGGCATTCGACTTGAAGGCATCTTTGCAAAGACCTTGGAGGTGGGCGAAGCAACCGTGCGATTACTTCCACCCGCGTCTGTGCGCTTGGAAGGCCAATGCGGATTTCTGCTGATGAAATCAGCGCCTATTACCCGTACATTCGACGGCGTAAATTCCAATCTCGGTTATCGGCCGGCGGTCGAGATAATGAGTTACCCAGCAGAGATTCCTTATATCTTATCAACTGGCGTCATTCCTGGGCCATGTAGCTCAATCGACCTAGGTTTACATTTTCGCGTAACTAGCATCGACGTTTTTCAGCAAGACTGGACAGTAGAAGTGACGGATCGTGCAGATAAGCGTTACATAGAAACTACAGCAGACATCCAGATGACAATATTTCGAGGAGAAGGAAGTCCCCTCAGTATTGCAGCAGCTGGAGAAGCACTTTATGTTAGCCGCGACATGGGGCTGCTACAAGACCGATCACTCCACCTACAGCGCCGTCTAACGCTTAAGTGACAGAGCGAAAGCAAGCACAGCAGGAAATTCTGCATGCAAATTTTAGCAAATTTTAGTAGCAAATTTTAGGGTCAAGGCCGCCATGGGGTCAGGCCTGAGGGTCAAGGCCGCCATGGGGTCAGGCCTGAGTATTGACTTATTCGCCATTCGCCTGCTAGATTCGCTCCATGGCGCGCATGGGAAAGGAATGGAGGCAAATCTTTTGTGGGCTATGGGTCAAATTTTGTGGGCTATGGGTCAAATCTTTATTCTTGATTAATGCCTCTCTCAGTGGTAGAAAACGTCCATGACACGGCCCCTGAGAATTCTATTGCCCGGAGGCTATTATCACGTCACCTGTCGTGGCAACGAGCG
>Ga0070741_10000564_pt1 | contig 129686 bp, 107 predicted proteins | sample Coa_R1_4_FD_66440 | JGI IMG/M metagenome (GOLD analysis project Ga0070741, IMG submission 66440) | Surface soil microbial communities from Centralia Pennsylvania, which are recovering from an underground coalmine fire - Coalmine... | ecosystem: Environmental > Terrestrial > Soil >... | reverse complement strand
GCAGGGAAGACGGATATTTGTGATGCTGGAAGTCTTCTCGATTGCTCCGCCGTTCTTGGAAGCGAGTATGCAAAAGTCGGTGGCATACCGCTATCCTTTCTCGGAGCCGTGGCATACTTCCTGGTGTTCAGCCTTGCGGTGCTGGCAACTTATAATTACAAGAGCGCGGCGAAATGGCTGGCCGTACTGGTTGCGGTGATGTTTGCGACCAGCATCTATCTGTTTTTTGTGCAGGCATTTGCATTACATCATTATTGTCCTTATTGCCTTTTCTCTGCGGCTGTTACAGTGACGCTAACTTGTTTAGTATGGATTCCCAGGTTTATGCGACGAACTTCGTAATCATTGAACCTTCACAATTATCCATTCGTTATCTCTCAATATGGAACTCTCGCGTGAGGTGCGGCCTGCATTAATTAAAGGATGGTCAAAGGTCAGTTTCCTGGGATTGTGGTTCAGGAAACGGCCTTTTATCAGTGTGATCCTTGGGCTTGCGGTTGCTTCTCCAATGGTTTTTGTTTCGATTAGCTATCACGTCTCTTCTTCCGGCCAGGCTTTCGAGGTAGGTGCTGCCGAAGCTCCCAACGCGGAAGCCGCGATTGTCCTTGGCGCCGCCATAAATCATGACGGTACCTTGTCTGGTATGTTGCAGGACAGAGTTGATCGCGCCATACAGCTTTATCAAGAAAATAAGGTCAGGAAACTTTTACTCAGCGGCGATCACGCGCGGAAATCGCACGACGAAGTTAACGCGATGGGCAGGTATGCCGCTTCAAAGGGAATCCCGTCGGAGGATATCTTTTTGGATCATGCCGGCTTCACGACCTTCGACACGATGTACCGAGCCCGGTATATCTTCAAGGTAAATCGCGCTATCGTTGTCACCCAACAGTTCCATCTGGACCGCGCAGTTTATCTCGCACGATCAATGGGTATCGAAGCCTGGGGCGTAGAATCAGATCTGCATTCTTACGGCGGTGAAGGCTATTTCCAAGCAAGAGAAATTCCCGCCAGATTCAAAGCCTTTGTTCAGGTGAACGTCCTGCATTCGCGCTCTGAGCATCTTGGTCGATCCCTTCCGATAACAGGCGATGTAGAAAAAGCCACGACCGTCCTCTTTAATCCGAACCCCGCGTCCTGGCGCTCAAACTGGCATAAGCTTCGCATAATCCGAAAGAGAGAGGAGTAAAAACAATGAGCCAAAAAAATAACGTCAACCCGGATTATTACAAATTGGCAGGAAGAGATAAGCCAGGTGAAGATATAATACGCGGCAACAGAAAAGAAGACACAGATCAGGACAATGAGCCAGAGAATTTCATTCCCGGGCCTGGTCCCGGCAAAGGTAAGCCAGGAATGATGGCTAAAGAAAAATCGAGCGAACAGAACCGATCGTCAAAAAAATAGGACTGAGCGGCAATCGTGGCGTGGACTTCAGTCCGCGCAAGCTGTAGAACTACCAAGGTTAAAAGGGAACGGAAACTTGATCCAGTTCAGAAAGTATAAGATCGGCGTGGCCGTTTCCTTTAAAGCCTCGGTGTTTTTGCATTTTGCGCGGACTGAAGCTGAAGTCCACGCCACGATTTACACCAAGGGGCTTTTGTGACAGAGGAATTTATTTCAGGCCATTTTTACCTATGAAATTCAAAATTCAGACCAAAGGTCATTACGATTTCATCGATATCACCAGGCAAGTTGCATCGATCGTTGAGCAATCCAAGGTAGAAGATGGAATTGTCGTCGTGTTTGTTCCCGGCTCAACCGCCGCTATAACAACGATGGAATTCGAATCCGGCATAATGGAAGACCTGAAACAGGTCTTCGAGGGGTGGGCGCCTGAAGACGCCGATTACAAACACCATCGTCGGTGGGGTGATCATAACGGCGCAGCGCATATCAAATCTGCTTTGATTGGGCCATCGCTGTCAGTTCCGATTGAGGAAGGCGCGCTTGTTACAGGTACGTGGCAGCAGATTGTGTTAATCGATTTCGATGAACGACCCAGAACCAGAGAGATCGCTGTGAAAGTCGTATCTACGTGAAATCATCCTGCTAAGCCCCATAAGTTCAATCTGTTTGATGGCTTTCATTGTTTCGAGATTCGCTCAAATCTGACAGATAATTCAACTGCGTCTAGCGGTTGCTAAGTTGATCCGGATTCTAGAAAATCTGGTCAAGCTACTGATGAGATAATGATGTTCGATTCAGCGCCGCAACGATGATCTTTCCTGCATAATCATTGTCTTTTTCTACTGGCGTTGTGAAAGTCATTCCGCGTCGCCAGACTGCAGTAGCCTCAGGATGAAAACCCGTCAGAATCACCCAGCCGTTTCCGTATGTTCCTTCAACGATTGCAGGAGTCCCGTCGGGATACCAGCCCCTGACATCACCCCAGCCGGAAAACTGTGGTCCATCTTCCCAGTACTGATCAAGGGTTGGCGCGCCTTCAGTGGAAATCGCCACGGCGGTTTTCCGAATTCCCTGATTTTCGGCGGAGTAAAACTTGAACCTCACACCGGAAGTCAGATTCAAACTGTTATAGCCGGTATCGCCGGCAAAGAAACCACCCGCACAGATTCCCAGGTAATTCGATCCATCCTTGATCGCGTTGCGGATGTTTGTTGTTGTTCCGGATGTCAGGTTGTTGCCGATGTCGATGAAATTCCCACCGGGAACGATCACCAGACGATATTTGTGAATCTCTGGTTCGCTCATCCGATTCAATTCTGATGAATTCGCTGTCGAATAGCTGAGGTGATTGCTGTTCAGGATCCTTTCTACGGCCGCGACATCGCCCGAAGAAGTTCCCGTTCCGTTAAACAGCAGGATAGCGGCAGGGGGATCAGATGCGAGCGGAATCGCAGTCGCTCCCGGATTCTCCCTTCTGCACGAGGTTAAGACAGACGAAGCCAGTAAAAAAGCGCTAATAAAGAGAACCCGAAACAGAATATTCATTTCGATGCGTTTACTTACCCGGTGCTCGACTCTGATTTTTGAGTCAAGTTTAAACTGCCGCCCCTTTCACCGGTTCGTTCGAGGGGTGTATTGTTCGCGTAAAGAATCGACAAGCTCACGACACATTTTCAGTTGCTCAATTGCTTGAGGACTGGCTGGGTCGATTGCCATTATAACTTCAATGCTTTTAGCAACTGTTGCAAGATGCAGATTGAATATCGCCTGCTGGTAATGAACGGTGGCCTGCTGTTGCAGATTGGCATTCAATATCTGATTCGAGATTTCAATACCCGATAGGATAGGCTGGTTACCAAATGCATCCGTTTGGGGTATTTCTGTCGTGGCAGGCCTCGGCTCAGCATGATTTGACATTTTAGTATTTCCTTTCATCGCTGGCTATTAAGCCCCACCATGGGTTTGGACTGAAACTTGGTTTTGAACGGCAGCTAACGCCGCTTTTAGATCGACTATTAATTCGGCGAAAGTATTCCCGGTCAAGATCTCCGTGGCAGATCTGGCCTCGAGTGGCCCGAGGTTAGATATCAAGTTAACAACCTTCCCTAAGATCGCTACACCGAGCTCGTTCATTGCCTGCTGGTTAGCAACAGCATTTTGTTGAGAAAGATTTACGTTAGCGACCAGATTGGCATAAACAAGATTTGACAACATCGCCGTCTGTTCCGAAATTGGGTCGTGATGCAATTTGACTGGCGAATTTCGAGCGCCATCTGAAAGGGATGAAGAGTTCTGGTTATTTGTTTCAGCAACGGCATCTGTGATCTGCGGATTTACTACTCCGGACATAGATTGGGCTCCTTTAAATTTAGTACGGAATACCAGCGTATTGATGACGAGCCGCGATCATCTTCTGTTACGAGTGTCCTCTTGTCAAGGGTTTGGTCAGAATGGAGATGGAAACGGCGTTCACATGGTCTGCTCCCAACGCATGTAGCACAGACTTCCAGTCTGTGTTTGAAGTTTGGACATTTTCAATCTGATTTCCAGGCCACCAGTTAACAAAAAGCTGCCTCTAAGTAAAAACAAAACCAAAAAGAGGACAGCTTATGTTGACAGCAATCATATCAATAATGAGTCAGTGACGGGAAGTCTTTTCACAGCGGCGAACAATGTCTCGAGCAATCAGACAAGCGATTATCAGCGCTAGTTTGTTCGGAAGACGAACCATTGCACGGGCTTATTGGGTTAGCGGTCAATCGGATTGGACCAGCGAATATAAATTGCATTCGCGCAGCAAATGGGAAGCGGAGGATTTGTTCATTCCGCTGTTAAAGGAGGCGCTGTGTCAAATCACTGGTGATTTATTGCCTTTCGGAACTGATGACACCCGGATAGGCAAGACCGGTAAAAAGATCAAAAGCGCCTACTGGGGGCGCGATCCGCTCGGACCGAAATTACATCTGAATCTGAAGTGGGGAATCCGCTATCTGCACACATCGTTGTTACTGCCTTTGCGGCAGTTCGGCCAGATCTGCTGCCACCGGACTGCAGGATCATCGCTGATTCACTGTTTGCTACGGCTTGATGATGTCTTAAAAAAGGCCAAACTTCAGCGCTGTGACACATGGGTGTCACAGCGCTACCTACAGATAATAAACGGCTTAGCGATTGTGTGACGCCTGTGACATCAGTTGGCCAGATTCCAAATTCGAGTTTTGTGCCGCAATGTGTTGCGATAAAGAAGACCTTGGGAACGCGGTTAGAAATGCCGCCGGGTCTAAAGATATGATCTCGCATTAAAGGTTTCCCGATTGCGGGACTGCATCTTTTCGGAAACGGACACCCTAAAAGTTCTCTTTTTCATTCAAACAAATGAAAAACAAGGGGATCCCTACACTGGCGCATCGGAATATAGCTTGCTTGTTCCGTAAGATTTATTGCAATCTACTGGCCTTAGAGTGGCTCTTTCGGAGTTTCGGCTGTAATAAGCGTCACGACGTGCCGGCCAGGCCGATGCAATCTTCAGAAACAGGAGACACAGTATGAGGACGCTCTGGCAGGATCTGCAGTATGGTTACCGCGTTTTGTTAAAGAATCCCGGTTTCGCAGCAGTATCTATACTATTGCTAGCCTTGGGAATCGGAGCGAATACTGCAGTTTTCAGCCTGGCCAACGCATTGCTTTTCCAACCACCGGACGGCGTTCAGAATCCCGAAGAGATCATCCAGCTTGGTCGAACCGTTAACGGCTGGGACTTCCGTACCTTCTCGTATCCGGATTATGCGGACGTCCGTGATCAGAGTAAAAGTTTTATAGACCTTGCTGCGTACAGGGAAACAACCCTCCACTTCAGCGCCGGCCAGTCTGCTGAAGCGGTCTCAGGCATGCTTGTTTCCGGCAACTATTTTAAGGCTCTAGGGGTTCAAGCTCGTCTTGGCAGAGTCCTGTCTCCTGATGATAACGGCGCACCAGGCGCTAACACAGTGTTGACCATAAGTTACGGTTTGTGGCGGAGTCGCTTTGGTTCAGACCCGAACATAGTTGGAAAGGCCGTCACAATCAATAACTATCCTTTTACAATCATTGGAGTCGTGCAGGAAGACTTCGCGGGAACCGGAGTTGGTTCGACCACCGATGTATGGCTGCCGCTGACAATGTATGCTCAGGCTGATCCGTTATTTTACGAGAAGCGTCTTGAAGCCAGGGGAATTTCGTGGCTGAGCGTTCTTGGTCGGCTGAAAACGGAAATCGACATAAGGCAAGCGCAAGCAGAGATAAATACCATCGCGAATCGGTTGGAACAACAGTACCCAGACTCCGATAAAGCCCTCGGTATCGCGGTTGCAAGCGGGCTGGGTCTTCAACCCGGAGCTCGCAGTGAGGCCAGCGCGCGAATGAATATGCTTTTGGCGGTTGCGGGATTGGTGTTGCTGATTGTCTGTGCGAATCTGGCTAATCTGCTTCTCGCAAGAGGCGAATCGCGGCGTAAAGAGATTGCTGTTCGAATGGCGCTGGGGGCAGGTCGAGCGCGGCTCATTCGACAATTATTGACAGAGGCATTGCTGGTATCGGTGACCGGCGGAGTCATCGGGATTATTCTTGCACAGTTATCAAAGGGTTTGCTGCTCAGTTCAAACTTTCTTACCGGTATCAGTCTCTCAGCCGATAATCTGCGACTCGACAGGCGTGTTCTGGTTTTCACCGTGGTCGCTTCGCTAGCTACGGGATTGATTGCCGGACTTATTCCGGCTCTGAAAGCATCAGACTTCCAGCTTCACGCAATGCTGAAAGACAGAGGCGCGACTATTCCGCAGCGTTCAGGGTTTCGCAGCACGTTAGTTGCAGGACAGACAGCGCTTTCGGTCGTTGTCCTGGTCTGTGCGGGACTTCTGGTTAGAACGCTCTTCAATGCGCAGTCGGTTAAAGCTGGTTTTGACGCCGACAGGATCCTGGTGGCGCCGATTGATTTGGGTTTTGGCTCATCTTCCGACGAGCAGACGAGATCGTTCTATCGACAGTTAATCGAACGTGTCAGCGCGGTGCCCGGCGTGGCCGATGCCAGCTTGGCCGTAACTGTACCGCTCGGAGGGTCGTGGAGAACCGGATTTCGCATCGATGGACAGCCGCCGAGCGAACAATCGCCGCAATCCGACTACAATATCGTGACGCCGCGCTACTTCGGGACTGCGGGGATACCGCTGCTTAAAGGTCGCGACTTTAACGAGAGAGACAATGAAACGTCGGCGCGCGTTGCCATAGTAGGGGAAGAGTTTGTTCGACGCTTCTTCTCGAATAGCGATCCTATTGGCAAGCGTCTCGTTATACCTAGTTACAAAGGTGACGACACTTACTTCGAAATAGTTGGCGTCGTCAAAGACATCAAATATGAGCGGTTAACCGAGCAGCCTCGACCTTATCTTTACATTTCACTGTCACAGCAGCGCCAGTCTTCGGCAACGCTCTTTGTGCGCTCGCGCAGTGGCGATCCTTCTGCTTTAGCTGGAGCCGTAGGTAGTGAAATCGCAGCGTTAGACAGAAACATTCCCATCAATCGCACGAGGTTGCTGGCTGAGCGCTTGAGCAGATCACTCGCGCCACAACGCAGCGCGGCCATATTACTGGTAGTATTCGGAATGCTGGCGCTGCTCATAGCGAGCGTCGGACTATGCGGAGTTCTGGCTTATTCTGTCGGTCAACGTCACCGCGAGATCGGCATTCGTCTCGCCCTGGGTGCATCCGGTCGTGATGTTCTGAGTTCCGTTTTCAGGCAGGGAGCAATTCTCATTGCCGCTGGATTGGGCTTCGGCGTGGTTGCCGCATTCGCAGTGGCGCATACCATCACCAGCTTGCTATACGAGGTATCGACCATTGATCCGTTTACCTATGGTATAGTGATCACAGCCATGATAACGGCTGCGACGGCGGCTTGTTATATTCCGGCGCGGCGCGCAACGAAAGTTGACCCGATGGTGGCTCTCAGATACGAGTGACAAAGCGCCAGGATTTGCAACCGAAGGAATCAGTTAGTTGAATTCGATCACCCAAGCCCAAGTCTCTGTGTTTCGCCTCAAACGGCATCATTTCCTTAATACTGAACCTGCAGACATAGTCACAGTCTGTCGCAACGTATGCGGGATTCAGGCTCAAATTATGGCTTCGGCGCATCTCGCTTTACGAGCCAGACTGCAAACGATCAAGCCCGGTCAAATCGACACTGCACTTCATAACACACGCGCGCTGGTGAAAACTCATCTGATGAGGCAAACGCTTCATCTGATTCCGTCGGATGAATTTTCGCTCTACATATCCGCAATGAAAAAGCGTCGATTCGAGGCCGTATTCAGGATTATGTCCCAGTTCAGTATCAGTAGAACAGAAGTCGACCGTATGAACGAAGACGTCCTGGAAACACTCGGGTCCTCGCCAATGACAAACGCTGAGTTGATTCAGCGCATTCGACCAAAGGTCAGCAAAAACGTCAATAATTGGATGGACAAAGTTTGGGGCAAATTCAGACCAGCGCTGATCGAAGGCCTCATATGTTACGGTCCTGAGCAGGGACAGGAAGTTACATTTGTTCGTTCAGATAAATGGCTTCCGAAACAAAAGAAGGTGAGCGAGGCCGAGTCAAGAAATATTTTGTTTCGCAGATTTCTGGCTGCGTATGGGCCGGCTACCATTCAGGATTTTAGCAAATGGTCGGGTCTTTCAATGCCAGAGGCAAAATCAGCCAAACTTTCTGCCGAAGACGACTTGATTGAAGTCAACGTCGAGGGAAAGAAAGCGCTGCTCCTTCGTGATGATTACGAAGAGTTGACCAGTGTGTCGCTAAAGAATCCGTTTCTTCGCCTGATACCTGGGTTCGATTCTTATCTGCTGGCGCACGTAAACAAAGACCATCTGATACCGCCCGTTAACTACAAACGCATATATCGCAATCAGGGTTGGATATCGAATTCGGTGTTGCTCAACGGTCGAATTATCGCAGTCTGGTCGTACAAACGGTCGGGCACTCGCCTTGTTGTTACGATCGAGCCGCTCCGGAAACTTTCGAAAGCGATTCAAAACGAAATCAGAAGAGAAGCAGACAGTCTCGCTGCTTTTCTTGATCTTCAGCCGGAGCTCGTGTTTATGAAATCATAATATTGCTGTCGCAAGTGGGACTTAAAAATCCCATAAACGGACACTTCCTGAAATCCGACCGAGCGTAAATGACCATCTTTCAATAGGATACGGTTCCCACTCGATGGAACGGGTTTTGATTTATCTTTATAACCGGTGAGTATCTTAACTGGACTCTCTGTTGTAGGCAGTACGTAGATCATCTCGAAGATCGTCGGAGGCCACTGTGCAAAACCTGCTGCAGGATCTGAAATACGGCATTCGTATACTGGCGATGAAACCCGCGTTTACAGTTGTAGCGGTGTTGACGTTAGCGTTGGGCATCGGTGCAAACACGGCGATATTCAGTATCGTCAATGCTGTTCTGATTCGCCCGCTCCCATATCCTCATTCGGAGAGATTGGTTCAAGCATACTGGCAACGGAAAGCCGATGACACAGACTCGCTGACTTCCCAGGAGATCAAATTCTGGAAAGAACGTACCAGATCGTTCGAGGATGTTGCGACCTATGCTTTCACCAGCGCGACCGGCGCCGGCTTTAACCTGGCTGGTGGCGCGGAACCAACTGTAGTACAGGGAATGCGGATGTCCGCAAACTTCCTGCACGTGATTGGTGTCGAACCGGCAAGAGGAAGAGGTATTTCCGCAGAGGAAGATCGTCGAGGCGGACCATGTGTCGCAGTTGTCACAGACAATCTTTGGAAGAATTATTTTGGCGCAAATCCTGCTGTAATCGGAAAAGAGATCAGGATCAACGACAACGCCTGCACTCTGGTAGGAGTGATGCCGGCCGGATTTCAATTCGAATCGCCTGCTGATGTTTTCATCCCGATCTCTTTCAAAGCCGACGGCTTTGATGAAGAGAACACGGATATGATCGCCCGTTTGAAGCCAGGCGTAACGCTGAAACAAGCTCAGGACGAAGTCGTTTCGTATGTTCCTGAGTATCTCCAGGTTCATCCTCCGGATAAAGATGAGCCAGCGCGTGTATTGCGCCTGTCGTCGTACCGACAGTCAGTTATAGAAAACGTAAATAAAGTTCTGTGGTTGTTGTTCGGCGCAGTAGGTTTTGTCTTATTGATCGCTTGCGCCAACGTAGCCAATCTGTTGCTGGCAAGGTCGACAAATCGCACCGGCGAAATGGCCGTCAGAATAGCACTGGGTGCGAGCCGAGGCCGCTTGCTTCGCCAGATAATGACCGAGAATTTTCTTTTGGCTCTCGCGGGAAGTTGTGTCGGCCTGCTGATTGCTTTGTGGAGCGTGCCTGCGTTGATCACTATGAGTCCGACCAAGCTTCCACGAGCAAGCTCGATCAATCTTGATTGGCAATCTGTCGCCTTTGCTATCCTGGCGGCATTCGTTACAAGCATCCTTTTTGGAATTGTTCCTGCCCTCCAGGCATCGCGCATAGACATTAATGGCGCATTGAAGGAGGCGTCGGGCAGATCGACGTCAAGCAAATTGAGCGCTCGTGTCAGAACGGCTTTGATTGTAGGCGAAGTTGCCGTTTCTCTTGTTCTTTTGGTCGGCGCGACTCTGTTGATGCGCAGTTTTATCAACCTGCGTCGCGTCGAATTGGGCTTCGATCCGGAAAACGTCACCGCACTGCAGGTGTCGCTTAACTCTGATCGGTACAAGACGATCAATCGAACTTGGGATCTGGAGCGACAGGTTATCGAAAAGATCTCTGCCATTCCGGGCGTTATTGCAGTCGGAACAGTTCCCAGCGTTCCAATGGAGCGAGGGTTGCGTTCAGGTCAATCTATTGCCGGCACTAACGGCGTAGACCATCCAACAGTTCAAGTGAGAACAATCAGTCCCGGCTATTTCCAGGCGGTGGGAATAAAGACGCTGCGCGGGACAACCTTTACCGACGAAGATCTGCAAACCGCCGCGCCAAAGGTCGTGATTAATGAAACATTGGCTCGCAAGTATTGGCCGAATGCGGATCCAGTCGGCAGACCTCTCTCAGATTCCCCGAAGAGTTCGCGCATTATTGGCATAGTCGGCGACATAAAAGAGATGGGTTTGGATCAACCAGTTCTCCCGACAATATACCTCCCGCTGACCAGATTGCAGGATGAAACAAATGTAGCATTGAATCGATGGTTTTTGACTTCGTGGATTGTGAGGACGGCGGGCCCACAGAATATCGGTCCAGCGTTGAGAAAAGCATTGAAGGAAGTCGATCCTGAATTGCCAGTCGCAAAGATCAGACCGATGACCGAGATCGTCAGCGCGTCGCTGGCAGAGCAGAGATTCGAAACAGCAATGATGACCGCCTTTGCGGCCCTGGCTTTGCTGCTGACCGGAATTGGTCTCTATGGTGTTCTTAGCTACCAGGTAAGTCAGCGCACCAGCGAGATAGGACTCCGACTGGCGCTGGGAGCGCGTACTTCAGATGTGATCAGAATGGTCGTCAAACATGGACTTATGCTCACAGGAATTGGACTGGTGATCGGAGTAATCGCCGCCAGATTGCTGGTGCATTTGATATCAAGTTTTCTGTTTGGAATACAACCGACGGATTTCGTAACGTTCACTGGGATTTCGGTGTTACTTGCAATTGTATCGTTGTTGGCCTGTGCTGTGCCCGCACTGAGGGCATCGAAGGTCGACCCATTGGTCGCCCTTCGTTATGAATGACGTTCGCTGAATCTCCTATAGATTGACCGGCGAGCTTACTGGTTGGCTTTCGACAATCAGTTTAAGCTCGCCTTCTTTTTCATCTATTACGACGTTGCCGCCATTCTGCAGTTTTCCGAAAAGTATCTCTTCGGCAAGAGGTTCCTTAACTTTCGATTGGATCAATCGAGCCATCGGTCTGGCACCGTACAGCTTGTCGAATCCGTGTGTTGCCAGCCATGCTCTGGCAGGTTCGGTGAGTTCAACAGTGACTCTCTTTTCGACCAGTTGCTGGCTCAATTCAGCGATGAATTTATCTACGACTTTTTCTATAGTTGCAAATCCGAGCGATTCAAACGCGATCCATGCGTCGAGTCGATTGCGGAACTCGGGACTAAAGGTTCGTTCAATGGCGCCTTTACCTTTGCTGCCCGAACTGCCCTTCTGAAAACCGATGTTGTCGCCGCTCATATCGCGAGCGCCTGCGTTCGTCGTCATGATCAAAATCACATTGCGGAAATCGGCTTTTTTGCCATTGTTGTCTGTCAGCGTCGCGTGATCCATCACCTGTAACAGGATGTTGAACAGATCGGGATGCGCCTTTTCGATTTCGTCCAGAACCAGAACCGAGTACGGAGTCTTGTTGATGGCATCGGTCAGCAGTCCGCCTTGATCGAATCCAACATAACCTGGAGGTGCGCCGATAAGGCGAGATACGGTGTGCTTTTCCATATACTCGCTCATATCAAAACGGAGGAACGCAACACCGAGCTCGCGAGCCAATTGTTTCGCCAATTCCGTTTTACCAACTCCCGTCGGACCGGAGAAGAGGAAAGAGCCAATCGGCTTGTCAGGATTGCCCAAGCCAGATCGCGATAGTTTGATCGCCCGGGTCAGTTGCGAAATTGCGTGATCCTGTCCGAAGATCACTAGTTTCAGATCGCGTTCCAGATTCTGAAGCCTATCTTTGTCCGATACAGAAACTGTTTTGGGCGGAATCTTTGCCATTCGTGCAACGACCAGTTCAACTTCGTGCACATCAATGGTAGACGGTCGCGCATCGGCGGGCAGGAGCTTAACTGCCGCGCCGGCTTCGTCAATTACGTCGACAGCTTTGTCGGGCAGCAGGCGATCATTGATATGTTTTGCAGCAAGCTCAGCGGCGGCGCGGATAGCCTCTGGCGAATACTTAACGCCGTGGTGCTCTTCGTAATATGTTTTCAGCCCCTCCAGGATTTGAACGGTCTCTTCAATTGAAGGCTCACCAATCTCTATCTTCTGGAAACGACGAGCGAGAGCGCGATCCCGCTCGAACGAGCTCTTATATTCGGGATAGGTCGTCGACCCGATGCAGCGCATTTGCCCTGAAGCCAGCGCCGGCTTCAGTATGTTTGAAGCGTCCATCGACCCCCCGCTCACCGCTCCCGCGCCAACGATTGTATGAATCTCATCTATGAAAAGAATCGAGTTCTTTCGTTGGATTAAAGCGTTTATCACGGCTTTCAAGCGCTGCTCGAACTCTCCGCGATATTTTGTCCCTGCCAGGAGCGCACCCATATCCAGAGAATAGACTTCGACATTTTGCAGAGCGTCAGGAACATCGCCTTTCTGAATCTTTAATGCGAGTCCTTCAGCAATCGCGGTTTTGCCGACTCCGGGGTCGCCTACATAAATAGGATTGTTTTTTCTACGGCGGCAAAGTACCTGAATGGTTCGCTCGATTTCGGCAGTTCGCCCAATCAATGGATCGATCTGCCCGTCTGCTGCCTTCGCAATCAAATTCACCGTGAAAGCAACCAGCGGATCGCGTGCTGGCGAGCCATCCTCATCATCTGCTGTAGCCTCTTCGCGCCTTGCTGGCAGCTCAGGTATCTTGGATATGCCATGCGAGATGTAATTCAGCACATCCAGTCGCGTGATGCCTTGTTTTTCCAGCAGGTAAACCGCATACGACTGGCGTTCCTGAAACAATGCGGCAATGATGTTGCCAGCATTGATCTCCTGCTGCCCGGAAGCCTGGGCCTGTAAGGCTGCGCGTTCGAGAACTCGCTGAAAGGCAGGAGTCTGCTCCGGCATCTGCTCGCCGCCTTCCGGTAACTGGTCTATCTTGGTCCTGAGAAATTCGTGGAGCTCGTCCTTGAGTGAATCGACATCCCCTGCACAATTCCTGATGACTTTGCTGCCGACCGGATCCTGAATCAGAGCCAGCAGCAAATGCTCTAAGGTGAGGTACTCGTGACGTCGTATTATTGCTTCGTTTACAGCCAGGCTCAAAGTGGCCTGCAATTCCTTGGTAATCATATTCTAAAGCTTATCAGGTAAGTCAAAGATCTTTAAACTACGCCTACTCTTCCTCAATGCTGCTGAGAAGAGGGAATTCGTGCTGCCGCGCAAGATCGATAACTTTTGCCGCCTTGGATTCAGCAATTTCGTATGTGTAGACTCCGGCAACACCGACTCCCTGCATATGAACATTCAACATTATTTTAAATGCTTCTGCTTCTGATTTCTGGAAAACGGTTCGAAGAACAAAGATCACGAATTCCATCGTCGTGTAATCGTCGTTGTGCAGCAGAACTTTGTAAAGCGGAGGCTTTTTCAGCTTCTGCTTGCTTTCTGTAACAACAGCGTCGTCGCGTTCAAAATCGGGCATAACAATAGTCTACAACGAAAGTCGCTGGCCGAGCAGCCTTTTGAAACCTGGTTACATTAGACCGCGCTGAGCTCAACAATTGACAGTGGCGCGGCGGTTAGGTCAACATGACATCAGGTAAATAGATACAGAGGAGGTCAGGCCTTGAAAATTTTCAAGATGGTCGTGCTCGTCCTTGTCGTGCTGTTTATTGGTATTCAGTTTATTCGACCCGCTGAAACTAATCCTCCGATCGATCCCGCCAGAACCATTGAAGCTAGAGCGCAGGTTCCGCCCAATGTTATGGACGTCCTGAACAGGTCCTGCAACGACTGTCATTCAAATAAGACGGTCTGGCCGTGGTATGCGCAGTTTGCTCCGGTATCGTGGCTGCTGGTGGACGATGTTAATGAGGGTCGCAGGCATCTGAACTTATCCGATTGGGCTGCGTATGACAGCACACGTGCTCCGCGAAAGCTGGCACAGATGTGCGAGGAGGTAGAACACGGTGATATGCCGCTGTGGTTTTATCTGCCGTTGCATCCTAAGGCAAAGATGACGGATCAGGATAAGAAGACGCTGTGCGATTGGACAAAGCAGCAGCAGACTTCGCCTGCCGCTACTAATAAATAATTATTTAACAGAATCAGATTACGGCTGTTTTGCCGGTTTGATGTTGCTCTGTATTGCGTAAAGAGCCTGATCGGCTGCCGCTCTTCCAGTTTCTTCCGGAGTCATTGTACCGTTGGTAGTAGTGGGAATTGGCGATGGAAGACCGATCGGTCCGCGATTAGAGGTCCTGTAATTTTCGTAACGAACTTTTCCTTTGGACTTTTCCTGATCTGAGCCAGCCGCATATACAGAATAATAAAAGGTCATATCGGGGATCGAGTATCCCACGCCGCCATTGTTAAAACGATCAATAACTATATTGACGTAGATCAGGCACCCTTGCTTTTCATCTTTAATTCGCGCTGTTGCCTGATTCTTTTTCAAAACACCGATATAAGAGGTCGAGATTGTTTGTGTTTCACCAAGTCTGCGGACAAAGCTGTCCAGCATGATCTTCCCGTATTCATGATCACGTCCGAAACCGTTATCGGCGATGAGAACGTTTATCTGTGACCGTTTGACGTCTCTTGAAGGCTCGGCTGGTGTCGAAGAGTCCGGTTTAGTTGTCGTTGTTGTCGTAGATGTTGAGCCGCTGTCCGCGTCGGTCGAAGGTGGAGAAGGCTTCGTCGGTTTTGTCGGTTTGCGTCCCGACTGGGCCGACGCCACGATCAACAAGCAGGCTAAAATGCAGAGCGCAGCAAACATCTTCGAAACAGATTTTGGCAATTGAACCGGGGAATACTTCATAATCTCTTTTAACCTGCGAGTAACAAGTTATAGTCGGACATATTCGAAATCGAACGGCTTGCCGTTGATGCCCGCGCTCGGTGGTGCGATCCAATTGGCAAGTTTACCAGGCTCCGTCACCGGATGCATCAGGCTCTTAACATATTTGTAATCTTCGGCCGATGGCAGCCATTCGTCGCGGCGACGCTCGAACTCTTCCTTTGAGATAGGATTGCCATGAACATCAAAGTAATGTCCGGCGTATTCACCGACGTGGCGATGGAAACGGGTGCTGGGTAAATAGAGCCGAGCGTCGATGCCTTCATCGGCGAGGTATTTGTTCCAGCGAGCCATGCCGCGCTCACTGTCTTTGACATATTCGCCGCGCAGCACTTCGTTCAGTGCATTGCGTAACGGTACTTCTTTGGGTTTGACCTCGTTGCCTTCGACGACTTCCATTGTGAAGACGTCTTCGGCCGCAACATGCTCCTGATATTTCTTCTGTTCCTGGAACCGACCTTTTAAACCGGCCGCAAAGAAATCGGCGGAGTTGGAACTGATCTCGCCGCCAAAAAGGTCTAGCGAATACGTGTACCAGAAATTTATGTATTTCTGGATGATATCGAGCGGAATACCGCCTAGCTCACGCACGTCACTGTTCTTGCTTTCGCGCATTAGCTGAGCCGTTCGTTTTACGACGCGTCCTATGCCAGTTTCGCCGACGAACATATGGTGAGCCTCTTCAGTCAGCATAAACTGACAGGTTCGCGCCAGGGGTTCGAATCCGGATTCAGCCAGCGCTGACAACTGATATTTGCCGTCGCGGTCAGTGAACATTGTGAAGCAGAAAAAATTGAGCCAGTCATCGCACGGCTGGTTAAAAGCTTCCAGAATGCGGGGCTTGTCGGGATTGCCGCTGCGACGCTGCAATAGTTCTTCAGCCTCTTCACGACCGTCGCGACCGAAATATCCGTGAAGCAGGTAAACCATTGCCCAGAGATGCCGACCTTCCTCTACATTTACCTGAAACAGATTTCGCAAATCATAAAGTGATGGACAAGTATGACCGAGTTGTCGCTGCTGTTCCACGGAAGCAGGCTCAGTATCGCCTTGGGTAACAATAATGCGGCGAAGAGCGTTGCGGAATTCGCCGGGCACTTCCTGATAAGCGGGTTTGCCAACGTTATCACCGAAACCTACTTTCGCATTCGGATCAGGTGGGGCAAGGAAGATGCCCCATCGATAATCCGGCATCTTAACGTAATCGAAATGCGACCATCCTTCGGGTTCGACACTGATGGCGGTACGAAGGTAGACATCTTTTCCCTGAAAGCCGTCCGGACCCATTTCGCGCCACCAGTCCAGATAATTCGGCAGCCATTTTTCCAGAGCTCGCTGCAGGCGCTGGTCATCCGAAAGATTCACGTTATTTGGTATTCGGTCGTATAAACTCATAATTGCTCCAGATGATTTCTCGTTTATAACTTTTTCATTTCTGTCATTAATTCACTTCGCAATTCCATCAGCAGGCGACCGAGCATATTTTTGCCGCTGCCGTCGCCACCGTCTCCCCAGTATTTATCATTGGTCGTGTGTTCGATGATCTCTGCATCACCGGTTTCAAGCAGAATTTTTTGCAGGTCCTGATGTTGATTGAATTTTGCGCGCAACCCTTCGCGCATTATGTCATCTTTGACAATTTCCCAATCTTTGCGGAGAGGTTTTGATCGGTCGCGTCCCATCCGCGCCGCAATCATAGGAGACTCGCATAATCGGATGTTTTCTTCATGTTCTGAATTCGGAAACTTTTGCGCCTGAAAATAATGTTCGGTCGTCGGCCAGACTTTTCCTTTCAGCGTGATCGGGTAAGCGGCAAAATTGGAAAAGCACCCGAATGGATCGTTGGTTTTGTAGAATTTAATCGGTTCCATGCTCTACGTACGTCGGTAATCAAATTTCGCCTGTGTCGGCTTGCCATAGTTGGTTAACGCGCCATGCTCGCCCACCGCATTCGGTCGTTGGAATATCCAGTTCTGCCACGCGGTCAATCGGCCATATATCTTTGTGTCCATTGTTTCAGGCCCGGCAAACCTCAGCGAAGCCTCCATTCCTGTCAGCGCATCAGGTGAAAGGGACGTGCGTTCTTCAATCGCGAGCCTGATCTCATCATCCCAGTCAAGATCGTCCGGCGCGACGGTAATCAGCCCCGCCTCATCTGCTTCTTCAGTATCGAATCTGCCTTTGTGATTAAGAACTTCTTCAACGTTTTCGGGGTTTGACAAAAAGCGCGATTGCAATCTGGTCAGGCCGTTGCCCATCGGCAAAGCACCTTTATTCATATTGCTGGTCGCGATCTCGACCTTCTGTTTTGGATCGTTGAGCATGTACGTTCTGTCGGAAGCCAATGCCAGTTCCAGCAGGTTTCCCGCAAAGCAGCTTCCAGGCTCGATTATCGAGAAGAAGCTTTTGGCCGTCAGGTCCAGACGGCGCAAAACTCTCGCCATATGCAGAACGATCTCTCGCACCAGCCAGTTATTCATATTGGCCGATAATGTCTCGTCAATCTCAATGACTTTGGCGATGTCACCTTCCGTCCGCAGACAAACCAGACCAATCTCAAGATTGTTGACTCGCAAATGAAGGAGCGCGTCATCCAGTTCGCGATATGCTTGCAACGCCCAATAACTGTCACCCAACTTTTGAATTTCTTCTGCAGTTGTCGGCGAGTCACCCTGCGGACCACGGACTGTCAAATCCGCATAACGCTGGTCACGATGCATTGTCAGGCTAACGTACTTGTATTCGCGAGAATTGTCGGTGATTTCGACCTGGAGCGGATTCAGCTTTATGCCTTGCGCAGTTTCTTTTTCCGAAGCCTTTGCTAAGGCTGCGGCTCGCGCCGCTACCGCTTCCTGAAATTTGCTGGTAGGGAAATAATCGTCGATTAATCCCCATTCTTTTGCGCGTTTGCCCTTCAATCCTTCAGCAAGAGTTGAAAAGACATCCGCGCGATCGCGACGGATTTTGCGCTTATCAACAAGCCGGGTAAGACCGCCAGTGCCAGGCAATACGCCCAACAGTGGTACCTCTGGCAGTGAAACCGCTGAATTGCCATCATCAACCAGATAGATTTCGTCGCACGCTATCGCCAGTTCATATCCCCCGCCGGAGGCAGTTCCGTTGAGTGCAGCAATATAATGCTGTCCGGAATTCTTCGATGCATCTTCAAGAGCGCAGCGGGTCTCATTTGTAAATTTGCAGAAGTTAACTTTGAAAGCGTGCCCGGATGTTCCCAACATATATATATTCGCACCGGCGCAGAAGATTCGCGGCTTCAGACTGGTTACGACGACAACTTTGACCTCAGGATGCTCGAAACGCAGGCGTTGAACCGTATCGGCGAGTTCGATATCGACGCCCAGGTCATAGGAATTGAGCTTTAGCTTATATCCATCCGCGAGTGTTTCGTCTTCCTGCACGTCCATTGATAGGGTTGCAATCGGTCCATCGATATTCAACCTCCAATGGTGGTAACGTTCTGGCGAAGTTTCAAAGTTAATCATCGGTCCCCTCAAAGATTGATTCTCTAGCCTTGTTATCATTCTTAAATATGCAATATATTACCACTTGACCCGATTTTCAAGTGCATTATAATGCATATCAGAATGTCGACGCATAACGGAACCAACGGAAAATTATTGGACGGAATAGGTAGCAAAGTGAGGACTTTGCGCAACGAATCACATCTCACCATCAAGGAATTGTCAGATCGGGCCGGGCTTTCACCAAGATTCGTCGCTCAGTTAGAGGCTGGTCAGGGGAATATATCGATTTCAAGGCTTGCGGACGTTGCGACGGCGCTTGGGCGACCGTTACAGGAACTTTTGCCGCCGACCAGCAATGACGGTTCGCTCCATTCTGAAATTTGGCATCAAATCAATCATTGTACGGAGGAAGACTTACAGGAGCTTCGCGACTGGCTGGCGGAGCGGAAGGGTCGGACGGAGACACGGTTCATTGCGTTGGTGGGTCTGCGCGGCGCGGGCAAATCGACGGTTGGTGCTCAACTGGCAAAGAAATTGAAAATGGATTTCGTCGAGATTGACTCGTTGATAGAAAGAACGGCTGGAATGTCTCTCGGCGAGATATTTGCGATCCACGGAGAGGATTATTATCGCAGGCTAGAGCGTGAGGTTTTAGCTCGGCTGTTTGCCGAGTCAAAGGGCTGTGTTCTGGCCACAGGCGGGTCAATAGTCACCGACACGGAAAGCTGGGATATCGTCAAGCGAAGATGTTTTACCATCTGGCTTCGCGCAACTCCGCAAGAGCATATGAACCGCGTTCTGCGACAGGGCGACACCCGACCGATGCGCGACAATCCTTCGGCAATGGCGGAGCTGAAATCTCTTTTGTCCAGGCGCGAACCGTTGTATGCTCAGGTTGATCTCGTAGTAAAGACGTCGAACGAGTTACCACAAAATATCGTTTCAAAGATCTCTAGAAGAATAGAACGCGGATGACGCAGATCGAGCGTATTTACGCAGATTTGATCCGCGAAAATCCGCCAAATCCGTGTCATCAGCGTTCTATTCTTCCTTGCATAACCATATGCCAAAAGAAAGTCGGATCGACATCGATAAAATAGACATCGATAAAATGGTTGATGATATTGACCGTTCAATTCACCAGCCCGGTCGCAATACGGCGGAAATAAGATCAATTCGCAGAACTTTTTCAAAGACCTTGAATAAGGCTGCCCCCAAAGAGGTTATTCAAATATCTCTCTCGCTGCTCGGCCGCGGAGGGTTCACCAACCGCTGGATTTCTTACGAACTGGTCTGTCATCATAGAGAAGCGTTTAGAAGCTTAAACGCAACGTTGCTTGAGCAGTTTGGTCAGGGACTGGATAGCTGGGGTGCTGTTGACACATTTGCTTCGTACTTGTCTGGGCCGGCGTGGCGGGAGAGTCAGGTTCCCGACAGTTTGATTCACAAGTGGGCGCGGTCGAAAGATCGATGGTGGCGGCGCGCAGCTTTAGTCAGTACGGTTCCGCTCAACAATAAAACCAGAGGCGGCAACGGAGACGCAGCGCGAACTCTCGCAGTATGCGAGATGCTCCTGGATGATCGAGATGATATGGTCGTAAAAGCTCTATCGTGGGCATTGCGTGAACTCGCCAAACGCGACGCAAAGGCTGTCAGCAAGTTCCTTTCGCAACACGATGACCGAATAGCGGCGCTCGTCCGCCGCGAAGTCAAAAACAAACTCTCTACCGGACTCAAAAATCCGAAGCAAAAGCCCGCTGCTGCTAAATAGATTTACCAACCGCGGTGTATCTGCCATCTATCGACGACTTCATCACCGTCGATCACTTCGTAATGTGAGTGCTGAGCAGCAGTCAGACAGGAATGGTTAGCCAGAATTCTGACTCTGGTACCGACTTTCAATTTGTCGACGGAAGCTCCGTTGGATCCGACCATGATGCCGTGCTCCTGCGACATCGATTCGACTCGCAACCCCAGGTCGTTGCCTTCTAAATCCAATACCCATCCGTATCCACACTGTGAATCGATGTGCTCTGCTCCTCGATCTTTTGAAAGAGCGATTGCTCCGGCATCGACAATTACTTTGTTGCGCGAAAGATCTCGGTGAACAACTGCGGACAAGACCGTAAGCGCACAGTCTTCCGGCCGACAACTTCCCAACGTCGCCTGGAATGCATCGAAGAAAATATAATTGCCAGGCCGAACTTCGTTGATGCCTTCAAGATGATCAACTGTCGAAATGGTCGGCGTCGAACCAATGCTAACAGTGGGGACAGGCATCCCAAGGCTTTTCAGTCGGTCAGCCATTTCGACCATTACGTCTCTTTCATGTTGGGCGAGCGCCAATAATTCTTCGCGATTTTTACAATGATACGAATGGCCGGCGTGGGTGAGGATACCAGCGAATCTCAGGTTAGATGAAACAACGATTCGCTGCGGAATCTCTAATGCTTCTGTTGTGTGCGGCTCGACTCCGCAACGGTGGTAACCGCAATCTACTTTTAAGAAGACGTTAAGGGTGACTCCTGCGTTTCTCGCGGCCTCGTCCAGTTGAGCAGGAACTTCAGGATTGTCAGTGATCAGCGACAGTTTTTCGCATTTTCTGGAAAGATCGATTGCTTCGTCGAACTTTCCGCGCTCGATAGGCACGGCATATAAAATGTCTGTAAAACCATTGGCTGCAAAGACGCGACCTTCCTCAAGCGTTGATACCGTGACTGCTCCCGAATGTCCTTCGGTTTGGATTTGCGCAACTTCAATGCATTTGTGCGTTTTGATATGCGGACGAAGCGATGCGCCAAGTTCTTTTACGCGGCTGCCGATCTTCTCTGCATTCTGTCGAACACGATTTATGTCTAATAGGAGGCTTGGGGTTTTGAGTGTTTGGAGATTCATTTTACTTTGTTTTCACATAACGAATTTGATGTCGTGAGTCTAATTAAATCGCAGCATTTGAGCAAGCAAGGTTTGCTCTACATTTTTTTGCGTTCCTTGACCGACCAGATATCACGTGCTAAGGTTCGACCTTTGCGGGCGGCAGAGGACCACAGTTGACCGCACGCAGTCAGTGCTTGCTCAACTTTCCGCGGAGGCTGAGATGCGGCCATACAGGCCAATTCCAACAGGAGATTTAGTCGATTGGCTGGCTCTCAATGCAGTTGAGGGTATTGGGCCACGAACTGTGAAACTGTTGCTGGAAAGGTTTTCGACGCCATCTGCGGTGCTGGAAGCGTCACGTTCAGAGCTGCAAAAGGTCGGTTTGCGACGCGATGTAATCGATAATCTGCAGTCCGATGGATGGCGAGAGCGTGCGAAGAAAGATCTGGCGAAAGCAGAAGAACTCGGCGTCACGATTATTACCATCTCTGATGAAGCTTATCCCGCGATGCTGAAAGAAATTTACGATCCGCCGCCGCTGCTTTACGTGAAGGGCGATCTTAACGCTTGTGTGAATCAACCGTGTTTGGCAGTTGTGGGCTCGCGTCACTGTTCGACTTATGGTCAGAATGCATCGAATTCCATTTCGCGCGAAGTTGCCGCGAATGGAGTCACGATTGTTTCAGGGCTTGCGCGAGGCATAGATACTGCTGCACATGAAGGCGCATTAGCGGTAGGCGGCAAAACCATTGCGGTATTTGGCACGGGTCTTGATACCGTGTACCCGAAGGAGAATGCAAAACTGGCCGATCAGATTTGCGAAATGGGTGGTGCAATAATCTCGGAATTGAGTTTTGAAACAGCACCGACGCCAATGAATTTCCCATTTCGCAATCGGATAATCAGTGGCCTGAGTTTTGGCGTTCTGATAGTTGAAGGGGCAGAACGATCCGGATCATTGATAACAGCAAGGCTGGCCTACGAACAAGGTCGCGAGGTCTTTGCGATTCCCGGCAACATCACATCTAAGAAAAGTTTCGGTCCGAATTATCTAATAAAGGATGGAGCGAAACTGGTACAGACTTCGCAGGATATTATCGAAGAGTTACCAAGAGAGGCGAGAAGAACGGCCGGCGAGCAAAGTCCCGTTCAGGCCAGTTTGACTTTGGCGCCACCTGATCTGAGCGATAATGAGCGCCTGGTTCTGGGGCAACTTTCGATGGACGAACCCCAGCACATTGATAACTTGTTGCTTCAGTCGCAGGTAGGATCGTCCGAATTATTTAACGTGTTGTTAATGCTGGAGATGAAAGATTGTATCCGGCAGTTGCCGGGAAAGAAATTTGTAAGGCTGATTAATATATAGTTGGAACCAGGAAGTTGACGCACTGATGAAAACGAATTCATCAATTTTTTTGAGGTGATATGAGTAAATCGCTGGTAATAGTTGAATCGCCCTCAAAAGCCAAGACGATAAATAAGTATTTGGGCAAGGACTATCAAGTACTGGCATCGGTTGGTCACATAAAAGATCTGCCGAAAAAAGATATCGGCATCAATTTTGAAAACGATTTCGAACCGACCTACGAAACCATTCCGGGCAAAGAAAAAGTAATCAAGCAGTTGAAATCTGCCGCCAAGGAAGCTGACCAGATCTTCATCGCGACTGACCCTGATCGAGAAGGCGAGGCCATCGGCTGGCATATTAAAGAAGAGGTCGAAGGCCGCGGCAAATCCAAAAAACCCGTCCATCGCGTGATGTTTAACGAGATTACCAAACCCGCGATTCTGGCCGCATTCAAGAAGCCGGGCGATCTGGATCAGCATCTGGTGGACGCTCAACAGGCCAGACGTGTGCTGGATCGCATTGTAGGTTACAAAGTTTCGCCGCTTCTTTGGGACAAAGTCAGGCGCGGTCTTTCCGCGGGCCGCGTTCAAACTGTTGCCGTCCGTCTGGTGGTTGAACGCGAGCGCGAAATCGAAGCATTTATCAAAACGGAATACTGGACGATCACCGCGAACCTCGGAGCGAAATTGCCGCCCAACTTCGATGCGCGGCTCTATAAAGTAGAGGATAAGACGGTAAAGACTGGCGGATTTGAGCTTGACATGACCGCCGAGCCTCCCGTTCCTATTCTTAAGAAGAGTGAGTTTCACATTGTCGACAAGGCGCAGTCAGACGCGATTCTTCGCGAATTAGAGAATGCTAAGTATATTGTCAGCGAAGTCTCGACCAAAGAGAAGAAACGCAATCCTGTTCCACCGTTCATTACCTCAAAGTTGCAACAGGAAGCATCGCGAAAGCTCCGTTTTCCGGTCAAGCGAACGATGATTCTGGCTCAGCGATTATATGAAGGCGTCGAGCTCGGCGACGAGGGCACGGTTGGTCTCATCACTTATATGCGTACCGACTCTACCCGCGTTTCCGATGCGGCGCTCGGGGAAGTTCGTGAATTTATTCCTAAGCAGTACGGGCCGAATTATTTGCCGGAAAAGGCCAATTTCTATAAATCCAAGAAAGATGCTCAGGACGCGCACGAAGCGATCCGGCCGACGTCGGTTTTACGCACCCCGGAGAGCGTCGCTCAGTATTTGGATAAAGATCAGCTCGCGCTCTACAAATTGATCTGGCAGCGGTTTGTCGCTTCGCAGATGGTTCCTGCAATCTTTGACGAGACAACAATAGATATAAGCGCCGGTTCGAAATACCTGTTCGAAGCCAAAGGTATGGTCACCAAGTTCGATGGTTTCCTTGCTGTTTACGAAGAAGGCAAAGACGAAAAAGACGAGGAAGACGAAGAACGCGCACTGAAGTTGCCGCTTGTGGAACAGGGCGAAGCTCTGAAGTTAAATTCGTTGACTCCTGATCAACGCTTTACCAATCCGCCTCCGCGATATACTGAGGCGACCTTGGTAAAAGCGCTGGAGGAAAAAGGCATCGGCCGGCCATCGACCTACGCGCAGATAATGACCGTGATTCAGGATCGTGAGTATGTGCAGAAGGATGAAGGGAAGTTCCGACCGACCGAGCTAGGCAGCATTGTCAATGATCTGCTGGTAGACAGCTTTGCCGATCTTTTCGATATCGCTTATACGGCGAGAATGGAAGAGGAACTCGACGAGGTTGAAGACGGTCAACAAAAATGGACAGCCGTCATGCGCGGGTTCTACGATAAATTTACGAAAGACCTGAAATCCGCTGAAGTGCACATGCGCGATGTCAAACGTCAGGAAATTCTGACGGACGAGGTCTGCGACAAATGCGGCGCACGAATGGCGATCAAGTTCGGGCGATTTGGGCAGTTCCTGGCCTGCACGAACTATCCTGAATGCAAGAACACACGTGAGCTAGCAAAACCAAAACCAGAAGCCGACGGCAGCGAAGAAGCTCAGCAGTCAGGCGGCGACGAGCTTTGCGAAAATTGCGGCAAACCAATGGCGTTGAAACGCGGCAGATTCGGACAGTTTCTGGCCTGTACAGGCTATCCCGATTGCAAGACAACGCGAAAGATCACAAAGTCCGGAATGCCAGCTGCACCGGAAGTGAAACTTGAAGAGCCTTGCCCTCAGTGCGGGCAGAACCTGGTGATCAAGCAAGGCCGATTCGGTCCGTTCACGGCTTGCTCGAGCTATCCAAAGTGCAAATACATCAAGAAAGAGACGCTTGGTATTCAATGTCCAAAATGCGGTAAGGCTGAACTTGCTGTGAAAAAGGCCAAGCGCGGCGGCAAGGTTTTTTACGGCTGCAGCGACTATCCTGCATGCGATTTCGTAAGCTGGAACAAACCAATAGCAAAGCCTTGCCCGAAATGCGGCGCGGCATTCCTTCTTGAAAAGGTAACGAAACGCGATGGCACTGTTCACCTTTGCCACGATGAGGAGTGCGGCTTTAGCGAGTCTGTCGCGAGTGAAGCCGATGTCGTGGCAGCAGAGCAGACGACTAAAAATGCGCCAGAACATAAGAGGACATAACGCGGACTTAAGTTGATGACCACAGCACGAAAGTTCACAATCGGACTGGTCCAGATGGTGACCAAGCCGGATGTCAATTGGAATCTGGATCACGGCATTGCTTGGGTAAGGGAAGCTGCTGCCAGAGGCGCCGAAGTGGTCTGTTTGCCGGAACTTTTTCGCTCACAATACTTTTGTCAGCGCGAAGATGCGGCACTCTTTGATCTTGCTGAAGTGATTCCTGGTCCATCGACGGAAGCCTTATCTAAGGTTGCCAAAGAAGAAAAAGTTGTTGTTATCGCTCCGTTGTTTGAGCGCAGGGCGGCCGGCCTGTATCACAACAGTGCTGCTGTCATTGACTCAAACGGTGAAATCGCCGGCGTCTATCGGAAGATGCATATTCCGGATGATCCGGCTTTTTACGAAAAATTTTATTTCACTCCGGGTGATTTGGGTTTTAAGGCATTTGATACCTCGGCCGGTCGGATTGGAACATTGATCTGCTGGGATCAATGGTATCCGGAAGGCGCTCGGCTGACAGCGCTTCGCGGTGCCAGTGTTCTCTTCTACCCAACTGCGATCGGCTGGCACCCTCACGAAAAAGAACAGTACGGCCATTCTCAACGCGAGGCATGGCGAACGATTCAACGCAGCCACGCAATCGCCAATGGCGTGTATGTCGCGGCGGTCAATCGCGTGGGGCACGAAATCCCGCCGGAAGGCGGACCGGGACTGGAATTTTGGGGATCTTCGTTTGTATCGGATCCATTTGGTGTGATCGTTGCCGAAGCCTCGACCGATAAGGAAGAGATCCTGGTGGCAGAAATAGACCCGGCTCGAATTGAAGATGTTCGTCGCAACTGGCCTTTCCTTCGCGACCGGCGAATAGATGCATACGTCGGAATTGATCGACGGTTTCTCGACAAAGATTGATGAATCACAAACCTGAAGTTTCGAGCGGAACACCGGCTTCGCTGGGCTTTTCCATGCCTGCTGAGTGGGAAAAACACGAGGCAACCTGGATTGGCTGGCCGCACAACCGCACTGATTGGCCGGGTAAGATCGCTCCGATTTATTGGGTGTACGGCGAAATCGTCAGGAAGATCGCGGTTGGTGAGATCGTTCGAATCATAGTTGAGTCCGCGACTCATGAAGCGCAGGCGAAGCGAATTCTGTTCAGGGTCGGAGCCGATTTATCTCAAATCGAATTCTTCCGCATCCCTTCAAACCGAGGCTGGACGCGGGATTTCGGACCTTTCTTTGTTAAAAAGGACGCTAAACAGTCAGAAGTAGCAATAACAAAATTTCGATTCAACGCCTGGGCAAAGTATCCCGATTGGAACCTTGATAACGAGATAGCCAGGAAAGCTGCAAAAGCCCTGGGTCTCCATATCTTCCGAGCAGAAGCCAACGGTCGCGACGTAGTACTTGAAGGCGGCAGCATCGACATAAACGGTCGCGGTACGCTGATGACAACGGAAGAATGTCTGCTGGACAAAGAGACACAAGCTCGAAATCCCTATCTGTCCCAATCCCAGTTCGAAGAAGCTCTGCGTCAGTACCTGGGCGTCACCAATATATTATGGTTGGGCAAAGGTATTGCTGGAGATGACACACACGGGCATATAGATGATATCTGCAGATTCGTTAACGCAAACACTGTTGTGCTTTGTCAGGAAAGCGACAAAAACGATTACAATTACGCGCCTCTTATGGAAAACCGCGAACGGTTGCAATCAATGCGGCTTGAGGACCGTGGCAAGATCGAAGTGATAGAGCTGCCTATGCCCGCTCCGTTGTATCACAATGGGCAGCGACTGCCGGCGAGCTATGCGAATTTTTATATATGTAACGCCGCAGTGCTGGTTCCAACTTTCAATGACCCGAATGACAGGATAGCGTTGGGCGTTCTTGCTGAGATTTTTAAAGATCGGCTAGTGGTTGGAATACATGCAGTTGATCTCGTTTGGGGATTAGGGACGCTGCACTGCCTCACGCAACAACAGCCTGCAGGATGATTCAGGCTACGGAATCGATAGGGAATCAATAAACGGATCAGAAAGTTTTGCTTCCCATCCGCGCCGATCTGTGCCACGAATTCTAAGTGGATCTTTGTCGAGGTCATTATATACAAGACAGAACGAGAGTCTTCTCGTTGGCCCATATTCAATTGGACGGGCAAAAAGTATCGCTGAGTGTGCGGCAGGGATTATTGAGTATAAATAGCCATCGCGTACCGGTTTTACCCATTCGGGGCTGAGTTCTTCCGCAATCACTAGTTCCTCAAATGTTCCATATCTTTGATTACTGATGTGAAATGATGCTTCGGCTTGTAAGATCATTTTCAATGTCCCAATAGCTGTTCTTTCGGGTGAAAGTCTATGCTCGGTAAAGGACGAGCCGCGATGCAAGAGAACTACGATGAAAGGCAAAACGGCGGTTAGAACCAGTATTTTTCTTTCCTGACGCCAAATCATAGAATGCTGCAGTATCCTCGTACAGACATTAACTGATATTTGGCAGCACGCGCTGCATGCCCTAAACTATTTGCAGTCGGCGCAGGTTTTGGCTGCCTGCGGCTGTAAACCGGCGGGATTAAAAAAAGTTGCGTTTTCCTGGATTTGTCTGCGTTTAAGAAGTTGCGATGATTAAAAGAATACTTCCGTTATTTGTGCTTTTGATTGGGTTGTCAGCTTTTGCATTTATCTTCGGGCAGGACGCTCATCCTCCGAAACTGCAACGCAGAAAGCCACCCGAAGACGAACAGAATCAACAGAAATCAGATCAAAAGAAAGATCAGAAACCTCAATCAAAAGAAGATCAGGATGCCATTACCCTTGGCACAGACCTTGTCACTTTCAATCTGAATATAACCGACGCACGAGGTCACCGTCTGACTAACTTAAAACAGAGCGATGTCGAGGTGTTCGAAGACGACACGAAACAGCAAATATCATTTTTTAATACCAGCGAAGAGCCTTTTCACGTTGTCCTGTTGATCGATGTCAGCGGCAGCACACAGCAACAGATAGGTCAGATTCAACGCGCGGCGAAGATGTTTCTAAACGAATTGAAACCTGACGATCAAGTGGCCATTGTTTCGTTCGCGGAATCGCCTACGCTCGAATGCGACTTTACTCATGATCGAGCTAAACTGGAAAGATCGATCAGCAGGTTGACAGTTCCGCCGCCAAAACAGGGGGGAACGTCTTTTTATGACTCGATGCGGATCATGGTCGAACAGGTTATGAATTCTGTCGAAGGCAGAAAAGCCTTTGTGGCGCTGACCGATGGCGTGGACTCCACTAGTACTGGTTCGTTTGACGATGCTCTTGATTACGCTACGCGTGGAGACGGCGCCGGCTATTTCATACAGGTCGATACGGAAGAATACGCGCTGGGAATGGTGATGAAAAACGAGGTGGAAGACGGCGCGGCGCGGATAACCCCTCAACAGTTGCGCCGTTATGTCTCAGTCGTAGATGTCGGCGACCCTTCCAGATATACCGATTCCAACAAGTTGAGCCCGCTCGAACGACGTGAAGTCAATACAAAGTTATACGAAATCGCTCGGGACGAACTGGCAGAGATGGCTGAAAAGAGTGGAGGGCGCGTGTATCCGATCAGCGGATTGGAAAATGCGCCGGATGCATTCAAGCAAATCGCGGAAGAGATCCGTCTTCAATACAGCGTCGGGTATTATCCGAAACCAGAAAAGCACGATGGCCAGTGGCACAAGATTCGAGTTGAAGTAAAAGTACCGGGCGCAAAAGTCCACACCAGACCAGGTTATACCGCACCGAAGGAAAGCAAATAGCCTTTAGAAAAATCACACGCAATTGAGGCTTAACCAATCAAAAACAATTACAGGCAGTAATGGAAGCAAACGATTGTATGATATACAGTTTACAGTGTGGGAAAGCTGTGGAAGGGAACGAATAACCGGCAATAGCCCCGTATGTCTACATCCCAAACCGAAAAGGTCGCTAACCAGGACCTTGGCTCCGGCAAATCTTCTTTTTTAGTTGGATCTGGCATTTTACTCAGCCGAATTTTTGGAGTCGTTCGGACAAGCGTCTTCAATCATTTTTTTGGGCTAACTGATGCCGCCGACGCTTTCAATGCTGCGTTTCGCATACCGAACCTGCTTCAGAACTTGTTCGGCGAAGGCGTATTGTCAGCGTCCTTTATCCCTGTCTATTCCGCGTTATTAGCGAGGGATGATGAGGAAGAAGCCGGTCGAGTCGCTGGCGCTATTGCTTCATTGCTGGCGTTATTGTTGTCGGCGATTGTTTTGGTTGGCGTACTTGCATCTCCCTGGATAATTGATTTTATTGCTCCCGGTTTCCAAGGACCTAAACGGGACCTGACCATAAACCTGATCAGAATCTTTTTCCCAAGTATTGCGTTGCTGGTTCTATCCGCATGGTGTCTGGGTATCCTTAATAGTCATAGGAAATTCTTCCTCTCTTATTCCGCGCCAGTTCTTTACAACGTCGCGATGATTGTGACGCTGATCATATTCGGGCCGCACAGAGACACGTCAAAACTGGCATTGATCCTGGCCTGGGGATCGGTTGTTGGCAGCGCGTTGCAGTTTGGTATCCAGCTTCCTGTCGTTATTCGCCTTGTAAAAAGACTCCATATTGCATTAGGACTGCAATCCGGAAATGTTCGTTCAGTCGTCAGAAGTTTTGTCCCCGTCTTTATCAGCCGTGGGGTAGTGCAGATCAGCGCGTATATCGATCTCGTGCTTGCCAGTTTCCTGGGATCCGGCGCACTCAGTGGACTTGCAAACGGACAGCAACTCTATACCCTTCCGGTCAGTCTTTTTGGTATGTCGGTCTCTGCCGCCGAACTGCCTGCCATGTCCAGCGTTCTTGGAACGGACGCAGAGATAGCGGCCTATTTACAAAAGAGGTTAAACGCCGGGCTCAGGCAGATAGCGTTTCTGATTGTTCCATCAGGAATGGCATTTCTTGTCCTGGGCGACGTGATTGCTGCCGCGATATACCAGTCGGGAAAATTCACCCACGAAGATTCGGTCTACGTGTGGGCGATACTGGCTGGCTCAACCGTAGGTTTGCTGGCATCGACGATGGGTCGACTTTATTCGTCGACATATTATGCGCTCCGCGATACAAAGACACCTTTACGATATGCAGTAATCAGAGTCCTGCTTACTACGGTGTTGGGATACCTGTTTGCGATTCATCTGCCTGGAATCCTGCACATAGATCAATCCTGGGGCGCGGCCGGACTGACATCATCGGCTGGAATAGCGGGATGGCTTGAGTTTTCGCTGCTGCGCAGAACCCTTAACAAGAGAATCGGTCAAACGGGATTACCGCTGGCGCTTGCTTTCAAATTGTGGTCATCCGCGGCTGCCGGAGCTGCATGCGGATTCGCGATCAAGTATTTTCTCAGTCATCATACGCCGATACAAAACCGCATAATCGTTGCAGTGCTGGTTCTCGGTCCATATGGACTGATCTATTTCGGAGTTACCGCATTGTTGGGTGTACCGGAAATTCATACGGTTCTCAGCCAGTTCACCAGGCGGCTTAACAGGCGAAAGTAGGCGAACAAAACCATTCGATTGTGCGTAAACCATAGTATAATCTAGCAAAAGGTGAAATATGCTTTGTATCCAATGCGGGACGCAGAATGGGGACACCACGCGTTTTTGCACGCGGTGCGGCTTAAATCTGGAAAACCTGCTGGAGTTGATTAACCGCGAGCCACTCGATGATGGTCCACCGTCCATTATCGGTCCAAAGCACGCAGGATTGATCCTGGTATCTGTCGCTTTCATCACAATCATCGGATTACTTACCGTTTTTATCACCATTGGCGTTTTGGCAACTCAACCATCGCGAATTAGCGATCATGATCTGGCTCCGATGCTGGTTTTCCTTGGCATCGGTGGACTTGCCGGGATTTGCTTAATCGTCAAGATGTTGCTGAGCATGGTTTCTTCCGCGAAATCGGCGGGAAATCGGATAAAAGACAAGAAAAAAACGCAGAATAGAGTGCTGCCCATCACAAAAAACGCTGCATTGCCTCCTCAATCGGTGGAATCATTCGGGAGTGTCATAGAACATACTACCCGTAATCTTCCGGATTATGATCCACCTCAGGTCGTTCGCGAAGAGCCCCGGCATCACACGAAATAGCTGCAAACCGTTACACTTGCGGTCCCACCGCAAATTTCTCTGATAAAATACGCAAATGCCAACCAAAATTCAGGGTCCGTGTCTATTTCGATGAGCACGAATGAAGGAACTGGCTGGTGAGTATAGGCGAAAACGAACTGATCCGACGTGCACAAGCCGGCGATGGCGATTCGTTTTGTCTTTTGGCAAAAGGGTACCAGCGACGGATATATTCGCTTGCGCTCAGTTATTGCCGTGATCCTCACGATGCGGAAGATCTTTCACAGGAAGTCTGGCTGAAAGCTTTTAAAGCGATTGGCAGCTTTCGGGGGGAATCGAGTTTTTATACCTGGCTGCGGCAGATTACGGTGAACTCGTTTCTCAATCACCGGCGCGGAATGACCGTTATGGTTGGCGACAAGAGTACGACAGTAAAGATGGAAGAGCTGGAAACCGTGACTGAAATGGACAGTTCGCCCATAGGTCGTTCCATTAATGTCGAGGATCAGTTTAACAACAGAATTATGGTCGATAGAGTGATGCAGGCTCTTGATGAATTGACGCCGCAGCAAAGGTTAATGTTCCTTCTGAAGCATCGCGAAGGGATGACTTACGAAGAAATATCGAAATCATTCGGTTGTACGACCGGGACGGTAAAGAAAGCGTTGTTTCGAGCCGTTTTGAAATTGCGCGAGCACCTGGGGATCAATATAGAATCTGAGGATTGTTCGCCATTCAGCGCCGGTTCCATCTAGGTGGAGTGTAGTTATGCACGATTGTAATAGTGTGCAGGAAAAACTGATTGATCTGGTTTTTGACGAGCTCGATCAGGTTCAAGAGCGCAAGTTGAAGACCGAGATAAATAGCTGCGCATCCTGCAGAGACAATTATCAAGCGATGACAAGAACTCTGGTAGCATTTGATCAGGCGACTGAGGCCGCGCAACCGGATGAGAGTTTTTGGCCGGCCTATGATGAAAAGCTGCGGTTGAGGCTGGCGCAGGAATCACGACGAAGTCTCTGGAAACGATTTAGTGAATTCAAGTTGGCGTCTTTCGTGCCGCTACCGCTAGCGGCTGCTTTGATTTTGGGTGTGATCGCGCTTGGGTTGTTTTGGGCGTTGCATAGAGGCAAAACTGCGATACCAAATCCAGGTATCTATAGTTCCTATGAAGCAAAGAAGGATCAACCGCATCCTGTTCCTTCCGTAGAGACGCCGCCGAATCAGAATGGGAAACAGTCAGTGGTTCCGCCTCATAAGGCGGTTAACAAAGAGTTTATTGCGCAAACCTCGAAGCATGTTGTACCGAAACCGCCTAAGGTTTCGACGGATTTTGATCCAAAATATCAGGTTGTCGTGCCGCCGTATTCAGGGCCGCTCGGTGCTCTTAATGAGTTAGTGATTGCAAAACATCTGGAGAAGGCTCAGTTGCTGCTGAGATCGTTCAGGAATACACAGGCCGCACACGACGATGGCGTATTCGATATCGCTTATGAAAAGACTCAGTCGGCACGGCTGTTGAACCAGAATATTGTTCTTCGTCGACAAGCCGAAGCAAAGGGAAATCTGCCCACCGAAGAATTACTGAGCAGTCTGGAGCCTTTCCTGATCGATATCGCAAATCTGCCGGATAAACCGGCTAAAGACGATATTCATTCGATAAAAGAACGGATGCAGAAGCGAGAGATCGTAGCATCGCTTCAAGTTTACTCGGCGCAAACAGCGCCGCCATACTAAGACCGGATTTGGAATAATTATGTTAAAGATGATCTACACAAAAAACCAAAACGATATGTTCCCCGCGCGTCGAAATATTGCGTTGCTTGTGATTATGGTTGTTGCTGGTGTTGCCTTTGCCATGGGCATCAATCGGCCGTCGTATGCTTCGATTCAGGGATTGGATAAGCTAAATCAATTTTTGCAGACCTCAAATTCCTCTGATCCCGCCATCAAGCAATTGCGCGAAGGTCGTGACGCGATCGAAGAAGAGGATTGGGACAGGGCGGTAGAGCGCTTCAATGATTTCATCTCGGATCATCCCAGGCACAAGGATGTCGATCAGGCTCTTTACTGGTTGGCGTTTTCATTAACGAAGCTTGACAGATATCAGGAGGCCGACGAAAAGCTGAACAAGCTCATCAGCGAATATCCCAAATCTACATGGAAAAAGGATGCAGAGGCCAAAAAAATCGAGCTCGCATCAAAACTGGGAACTCCACAGACCGTCAACAAAGGCATCGACGCAGGCGACGAAGAGATCAAAACAATAGCTCTGCAAAGTGTTTGCCAGAGCGGATCGGACCGGTGCGTCGATTTAATCGCGGAGATTATCAGAGACTCGAAAGGCAGCATGCGATTCAGGGAAAACGCTATTGCCTTGCTTGGGCAACACGGAGGAGGTAAACGCACGACAGAGTTGCTCAAAGAGATTGTTCGCAATCAGCAAGATGTGAAGCTGCGCAAAACAGCGATTTTCTGGCTCGGGCAGAATGGCGATGCCAGTGTGGTTGATATATTGAAGGACCTTGTTAACTCATCGAAAGATAACGAGACGGCAGAAGCGGCTCTCTTTGCCTTGTCACAGAACGGCAGCAGCCAGGCGAGCCAATTGATCAGCGACTTGGCGATGCAGGCTCCAACAAGAGAGATTCGCCTCAAGGCAATCTTTTGGCTAAGCCAGAGGGGTGGAGAAAGTGTTCAAGATCAGTTGATGAGTATCTATAACTCCAGTCAGGACACCGAGATCAAAAAGCAGGTTTTGTTTGCATTATCGCAACGGTCAAGTTCGAGCGCGCGCGCCAAGCTTCTAGAGATAGCTCAAAGAGACAAGGATATTGAGATCAGAAAACAGGCGATCTTCTGGATAGGTCAGAGCGGCGGCGAGGATGCCGCGAGGGCTCTGGCATCGATTTACGACTCTGAGCCAAATGACGAAGTTCGAAAACAGGTTCTCTTTGCTCTTTCTCAAATGAGCAATAAGACGGCAGAGTCAAAATTAGCCGACGTCGCTCGGAACGGAAATACTGTGGAAGTTCGTAAAGGTGCGATCTTCTGGATCGGTCAACAGGGCACCGATTCAGCGGTTGAAAGTCTTATCTCATTATATGACAGCGAGAAGACACAAGAGGTTAAAGAGCATATCCTCTTTTCCTTAAGTCAAACGAGCAAAAAAGCAGCCTTGAGAAAATTGATGAATGTCGCCAAAAGCGATCCCTCAATCGAGTTAAGGAAAAAAGCAATCTTCTGGCTCGGCCAAAGCAGTGATCCCGAGGCGCTAAAGTTTTTGGAAGACATTATTCATTAGGCTTGTCTCATTTAAATTGACGTCGCCTGCCGTCGTAAGAGCATTCGCATAGACGGGTGCTCACCGTATTGTTCACCAATTTGATTTTATAGCCACCCTCGGTACGAAGTTCGCTCCAATTCAGGGTCGGCTAAGGTGTGCCCGAAGTTGTTCTAGCTGTCGAGTAAACCGGAAGTACGCATCCGACTTAACGGTTTACTCGACTAAAGTTTTATTCGCTCGGAAAAGGGAACTCGATCAAGAGTCGGCGGTTATTACAGAGAAAAGAGTGTTCAGGCGACAATATAACCTAATACCATTCTGGAGATGGCGAAATGGAAACTTTATTGCAAGACCTCCGCTATGCTGTCCGCGTCCTTATGGCTAAACCGGCCTTCACCGCGGTAGCCATTATCACTCTTGCTCTGGGAATCGGCGCGAATACTGCGATATTCAGTATTGTTAATGCCGTTCTGTTGCGTCCACTGCCGTACAAAGATCCGTCACGCCTTGTGATGCTGTGGGAAACGATTCCTGAGAACCGTCTTGGGATTGATCGCGTTTCGCCAGCCGTGGCCGAATTCCTGAACTGGCGCGTTCAGAACAAAAGCTTTGATGGAATGATCGCGCTTGTTAGTGATTCGTTGAACCTTACTGGTACTGGCGAGCCCCAGAAGATTACCGGAGCGCGTGTATCCGCCAATTTCTTCGATCTAATGGGCGTGCAGCCGCGGCTCGGAAGCGGCTTTACGCTTGAACAAGATCATCCGGGGTCTAATTATGTCGTCGTTATCAGTGATGGGTTTTGGAAAAGACAGTTTGGAGCGGATCCGGCAGTCATCGGAAAGAATATTATTCTGGACGAGCATAGCTACACAATAGTCGGAGTAGCCCCAACCGGATTTCAATTCCCGCGTTCGACAGACATGCCTTCGTATTTGAAGTTTCCCCCACAGACCGATCTCTGGACGCCCATCGCATTTACACAAGGGCAAATCGAAGCGACCGGTGACCGCTATCTTGCTGTTATCGCCAGACTCAAACCAGGGATGACGCTGGAACAGTCAAAGGCCGACATGGACATACTGGTCAATCCTCCGGATCAAAGGACGGCGGGCGACAATACATCGGCGCTTGTTGTTCCGCTTCAAGAGCAGATGGTCGGGAGTATACGACCTGCGTTAATCATATTGCTGATCTCGGTCGTTTTTGTATTACTCATTTCATGCGCCAATGTAGCCAATCTTATGCTGGCCCGGTCTCTCGCCAGACGCCGCGAGATCGCTATTCGAATTGCGCTCGGCGCGAGCCGCGGTCGAGTTATTCGTCAACTGCTGACGGAAAGCTTGTTGCTCTCTCTGCTTGGCGGTATAGCCGGAGCGCTCCTCGATTTTTGGGCCATTGGATTATTGATTCGATTCAGTCCCAAAAATATTCCTCGTTTAGAAGAAGTTAACACCGACGCAAGAGTTCTCGTCTTTACATTGGTAATATCAATTTTGACAGGGCTGATATTCGGCGTTGTACCAGCTTTGCAAACATCGAGCATGGGCTCAGCGGAATCATTAAAGGACGCGGCCAGAGGTTCGACCGGTTCGGTTGCCACTAACCGGGGTCGGAGCTTTTTGGTCGTGGCTGAAATCGCTCTTTCACTCGTGCTTTTGGTTGGTGCGGGCTTGTTAATCCGGAGTTTCATGCTGCTAATGGACGTTAAGCCGGGATTCAATACATCCAATATCCTAACGATGAGCCTGTCTCTTCCGGAGACCAGATACCCTGATGGACGGCATCAAAAAGCATTTTTCGAACAGGTAGTTGATAATGTCCGGCAGTTGCCAGGGGTCGAATCGGCCGCAGTCGCATCCAGTCCGCCGTTCAGCGGAATTCAGGAATATGGCGCATTCCTGGTAGAAGGTCATCCTCCGGCATCGCTTAACGATGTGCCGATAGCAGACAGGCACCGTGTTGGTACCGATTATTTTCAATTAATGGGTATGCGTTTGATTAAAGGACGTTTCTTTAATCAGGATGACATTCAGAACAACCGGGAGAATTACATTGTTAGCGAGAGTCTTGCTCGGCAGTTTTTCCCGAATGAAGATCCCGTAGGCAAACACATGATGCAGGGCAATCCGGCCGCCCCGCGTGACTGGTCAACAATTGTCGGAGTAGTAGACGATGTAAAGCAGAACGCTCTGGAAAAAGAATCGCGACCGACAATCTATATGCCATATTCAATTAGATGGGCCGACTCGATGACTTTGCTTGTTCACACAAAGACAGATCCGAACGCCCTTACGGCTTCGATTAGAAATGCCATATCGCAGGTCGACAAAGAGGAGCCGATTGCAGATGTCAGACTGCTTGAGGACTCGCTGTCTGATTCAACCAGGCTGCGCCGTTTCAATATGACATGCTTGGCGGTGTTCGCCGGTGTCGCGTTGATACTGGCAGTAGTCGGAATCTATGGCGTGATGTCATATTCCGTAACCCAGCGAACGCAGGAGATCGGCATACGCATGGCACTTGGAGCGCAGACTTCTGATGTGCTGAAAACCATTTTGGGGCGAGCGATGCTGCTGACGGCGATGGGTATAACCGCGGGTCTGATTGCGGCACTGTTCCTAACCGGGTTGATGACTAGCTTGCTTTATGGAGTCGGCGCAACGGATCTAACGACGTTCGCTGCCGTCACATTTCTCCTTACGGCAGTTGCTGCGCTCGCGGGTTACTTACCTGCGAGGCGCGCAACGAAAGTGGACCCCATGATCGCACTCAGATACGAGTAGTAGTCGAACTAAAAAGGTTGACTGAAACGCCAACCTTTTGCGTGAACTCGTGTCCATCTAGTTGGCTGAAAAAGAACGACCGCGACGGGGAAGCCGCTATCTTGATGATGTCGAGTTTTCTGTATGACGTCAGAGCGACAGATCCGTCGACCTTTGCAGAAGTTTCACTGTTGTTAATCGTTGTAGCGTTGTTGGCTTGTTTTATTCCGGCACGGAGGACATAGCGAGTAGACCCGATGATTTCACTTCGTAAAATTGTGAAAGACGAAATCAAAATGGATGAAACCAGCAAGGTTTGCTCGTCACTTACAGGTTCAGGCAACCCCTGTCTTGTTATGGCGAAAAACAAAGTAATTCAATCCTTCGGTTCGAACTCGGAGGCAGGATGAGCACCTTTCTTCAGGATATCCGGTACGGTCTGAGGGTAATGTTGAAAAGCCCGGTCTTTACGGCTGTGGCTGTTATCGCCCTGGCGATGGGTATTGGAGCAAACAGCGCTATTTTCAGTGTCGTGAACGCTGTTTTGTTGCGCCCACTTCCTTATAAAGATTCAAACAGACTGGTTTGGATCTGGGACGCTCAGCAATCAGATAAAACTCCAGCAGCTTTTCAGGAGTTCGATTTCTGGCGAAGTCAGAATCATTCTCTCGACAGCACAGTAGCCATTTACAGTTCAAGCTACATTCTAACCGGAAATGGTGAGCCGGAACGTCTCAAAGTGCAGTGCGTAACAAAAGGATTTTTCGCGAATTTCGGTATCGTTCCTGCCCTCGGTCGAGACTTCCTGCCGGAAGAAGATCTCCCACACGCAAATCACGTCGTTATGCTCAGCGATGGATTGTGGAAGCGGCGTTTTGGCTCTGATCCGGCCATTGTTGGTCAGCCGCTAAGATTAAACGGTGCCAGTTATACGGTGGTCGGAATTCTCCCGCCCGATCCCGGGCATATGTGGGACAAAGTTGAATTGTTCACCCCTCTTGCGATTGACGGTTCGAAGGTTAGCAAAGGCACCCATTTTCTCAACGTAATGGGAAAACTGAAGTCCGGCGTTTCGCTGGCACAGGCCCAATCAGATTTAGATGTCGTGGCAGATCGTTATCGCCACGATAATTCGACGACACACGGAATAAGCATAGTAAACCTGCAGGAACAGATCGTCGGTCAAAGTGGGCAAGTGATTATGGTTCTTTTTGGCGCCGTTGCATTTGTTTTACTGATAGCCTGCGCAAACGTCGCAAACCTGCTTCTCGCCAGGGCAGCATCGCGAGAAAAAGAGATAGCGTTACGTATAGCAATCGGCGCAAACCGGTGGCGAATCGTCAGACAGCTTTTGACTGAAAGCATCTTGCTTTCGTTAATCGGTGGCTTTTTTGGAATTATCCTGGCTTATTCAGGATTGCGATTACTGGTTGCATTGGGACCCGATGTAATACCCCGCACAAAAGAGATCAGCTTAGATACAAAAGTAATTTTATTCACGGTGGCTGTTTCTGTAATCACGGGTACTCTATTCGGCCTGATTCCGGCGTTGCGTTCTTCGCGTCAGGATTTGACCGAGTCATTAAAAGGCACAGGACGATCTACAGCAGCAGGTTTTGGTGGCAAAGGAATGCGCAGCGCTCTAATTGTTTCGGAGATCGCGCTTACGCTGGTGCTCTTGATTGGTGCGGGCTTGTTGATAAAGAGCTTTGTTCGGCTTTCACAAGTGAATCCTGGATTCAATCCCGAAAATGTTCTTGCGGTCGATATAATTCTGCCAAATTCGAAGTACGGAGAAGAGACACAGCAGGCAGCATTTTATAGCGATTTGCTGAGCCGTATCAAAGCTCTGCCGCAGGTTCATTCTGTCGGCGTGATCAACAATCTTCCTCTGGCAGGTGGTGAAACTAACGGTGATTTCGACGTTGAAGGCCACGAGCCTTTTCCGCCTGGACAAGAGCCAATTTCTGAAAAATACGTAACGAGTCCCGATTATTTTCGCGCAATGGGTATTTCATTGTTGAAGGGACGTTTCTTCACCGATAGCGACGTTAAATCCGCGCCCGCGGTCGCGATTGTCAATCAGTCGCTGGCTCAGCAGATTTGGCCAAATCAGGATCCGATTGGAAAGAAGATTAAAATCGGCTGGTTAACCGATGACTGGCAGGAAGTCATCGGAGTCGTAAATAACATCAAACACGATACTCTGGACGCTCAGGATACTATGGAGACTTACACTCCTTATACTCAGACGCCAGTGCAGGGGCTGACTCTTGCTATTCGAACGAACGGTGATCCCACCGCTCTCGCAAGTTCGATTCGAAGCCAGGTCCAAAGCGTCGATAGAGACCAACCAATTTCTAACATAACTACTCTCGAAGAAGTGATGTCGAAATCGGTTGCGCCGCGCCGATTCAGCATGGTGCTGCTGGCGATTTTTGCCGGGGTGGCATTGGTCCTGGCGGCCGTCGGAATTTATGGGATTATGTCGTATTCGGTCAATCAGCGTACGCAGGAGATCGGCATCCGAATGGCTCTTGGAGCTCAACAGCGAAATGTACTTCTATTGATTGTCGGCCAGGGAATGATCCTGACGTTCATCGGAGTGGGGATCGGTCTTGCGGCATCGTGGTGGTTAACAAGACTGATGACTACACTTCTTTTTGGCGTCACCGCAACCGATGGGACGACGTTTTGGGGCATATCCTTGCTTTTGATAGCGATAGCGTTTCTGTCCTGCTACATGCCGGGTCGCAGGGCAACATTGATCGATCCATTAACAGCTCTAAGATACGAGTGATCGCGGCAATACGGCAAGCGGAGGATGAAATCATGAAAAGGCGACTCATTACTGTTTTGATTTTTGCTTTCCTGTTGATCCTGATGGTGTCCGGTGCTGTTATGGTTTCGGCACAGGGTCAATCGGTCGAAGAGATTCACAGAAGCTTTCCGATTTCATCGGATGGACGAATCAGCCTTGAGAATATCAACGGCCGCGTTCAGATAAAGGGATGGGATCGAAACGAGGTAAAAATCGACGCTGTTAAGCGCGCAAATCGCGAAGAGCGCTTGCGGGAAGTCGATGTTCAGATAACAGCCGATTCGAATTCCGTAAGAATTAAGACGAAATATTCCTCGAATAATTTGGTATGGAGCGATAACGCCTATTGCGAGGACTGCAATCCAGCTTCAGTCGATTTTACGTTGATGGTTCCGCGAGGCGTTCGGATTGATAAGATCGCAGTAGTTAATAGTCCAATTGATATTGAAGATCTGACCGGTTTCGTGGATGCCTCTTCCGTTAACGGCCACCTACGGGCGACTAAGTTGTACGGACAGACGCGACTATCGACCGTAAACGGCCGATTGGAAGCGGATTTCGCGGTACTGCGCGAGTCACAGCGCGTATCCCTCGGATCGGTCAATGGCTCAGTCGCATTAACCCTGCCATTTGCCGCGAACGCCGAAATCAGTGCCAGCACGGTACACGGCGGGATCAGCAATGATTTTGGATTTGAGGCTACCGATGGGCGTTACGTCGGGCACAGCCTCTCAGGCGTTCTTGGCGATGGCAGTTCGCGTATTACTCTTAATAATGTGAACGGAAGTATATCGATTCACCGCGAGGGCAACAGTTCACAGAGCAACCTGAGTCAGAATAAAAGAAAAGCTTCGACTATAAAATCCACGCGATCATTGTCCGCCGATGAAGAATTTATACAAAAAGGAATGCCGTCGCGAACGGAAAAATCCTGGGAGTCGATCAATACGAAGATTGCCAGAATTGACAAGCAGCGATCTACCGTAGACGGGCAAATATCTTCGATCGACAACCTGCGTGGCGTCCTGGAACAACAATGGAATGTTAGTCCTGAAGAAAAACGCGCAATGGATGCTGAGCGCTCAGTTCTGGATGCCGAAAAAGAAGCACTGACGGCCGTTAAGCGAATGCTGGACAAACAAAAATCATCGCTTGAGGCTGATCTGGTTGCGCTTGAGGCGAAAAGCAAAGAGGAACGCGAGAGCAAGGCTGAATTCAAGTACACCTTTCGGCAGAGATAAGGGGTGATTATGGCTCTGTTTAAGTTGTCTCTATTGATTGTTTCCTTGTTGATCCTGCCAGTGGGTGACGGTACATCGCGCGCTCGCGTATCAAAAACAAGCAGCGGGATCGACCAGGCAAAGCCTTTTATCAATGTGGATGGTCAGGATTTGAGAGCAAAGATGGCCGCAGCCATCCGGCTTGCGCATTCGAGCTCATCGTCTCCATATTGGACGGCGTATACATTTGATGTGCGACCCGGTGTTGCTGTTGATATGGACACACGTAACTTTGATGGGCGTAGCAACGTATATGGCGACACTGTAGTTTCGATCGGTACATCTAATGGCGTTACGGTTGAAACAAGAAGCTTGGGAATCTTCTTTTTGCGCGAGTCAGGCAGCGACGCCATTACACGAGTAGAAGTCTATAACCTGGATCGAAAGCGCGAGTACAGTGGTTATCCGGTGTATTGGCTAGGACGAGGTGGAAATCAGGAAAGCCTGAGTCTGCTTCAAGAGCTGATTCAATCCAGTCAGACAAATCGAATATCAGAACACCTCGTTATAGCTATCGCGCTGCACGATGATCCGAGAGTCGCAACTGTTCTTAAAGACTATGTTCGTGGTAACGCGCCAGGTCGTGTAAGGTCAACTGCTGTTTTCTGGTTAGGTCAGATCGGTGGCGAGCAGCCGTTCCTTGCCGATCTTGTTCGCAATCAAAACGAGAGTGTCGAGGTTAGAAAAGAAGCGGCGTTTGCTATTGGTGCGGGCAAAGAGCCAGGCGCGATGCCGATTCTGAAGAGTCTTTATGGTTCCGCCAATAATCGCGAGATAAAAGACCAGATTATTTTTGCGGCATCGGTCAATGAAGATAAGAAAGATGCTGTCGACTTTCTAATTAGTGCGGCGCAGAACGACAGCGATCATGAAGTAAGGAAACAGGCGATCTTTTGGCTTGGTCAGATGGCCGGCCAGCGCGCGATGGAAGCGCTGGGACATACAGTTGATGATTCCGACGCAGAAACTGAAGTTCAGAAACAAGCGGTCTTTGCGATCAGCCAGCGTAATCGAAATGAAGCCGTTCCAGCTTTGATAAGAATTGCACGTACCCACCCAAAAGCGGCAGTGCGCAAACAGGCTCTTTTTTGGTTAGGCCAAACGGACGATGAGCGTGCACTGGAACTGTTCAAGGAGATATTGGCGAAATAGTTACTCAGTGTCCACTACCAGCCGCTACCGCAAACGATGCTGACAGTTGCCGACGGCGGAGCCGCAACGCGCAGGTTGCATCTCCGTCGCCCGAGGAAAACTCGCTAGCCGTTTTTGCGCTCGAACTCGCGCATGAAATCAACAAGGGCCGTTACTCCTTCCATCGGAAATGCGTTGTAGATTGAGGCCCTGATGCCGCCGGCTGATCGGTGACCCTTCAATCCGTCCAGGCCTGCCGCTGTTGATTCCTTGACGAACTGCTTCTCTAAATCTTCGCTTGGCAATCTGAACGTGACGTTCATCAAAGAACGACTGTCGGGTTGAGCAACTCCACGATAAAATTCTGTGGCGTCGATAGCGTCATAGATCAACTTCGCTTTTTCCTGATTCGTCTTTGCCATCGCTTCGAGTCCGCCATGTTGCAAGAGCCATTGGCACACTAAGCCGAGAATATAAATCGCAAAGCACGGAGGTGTGTTGTAGAGCGACTTGTTTTCGGCATGGATCGTATAATCCAGCATCGACGGCAAGCCCTTTGGCACGCGCTTTAACATTTCATCTTTAATGATGACCAGCGTGACGCCAGCTGGCCCCATATTCTTTTGTGCGCCCGCATAGATCAGCGAATACTTGTCTACCCGAAGAGGACGACTGAGCATATCGGATGATGTGTCGCAGACCAGCGGCACAGATCCGACCTTTGGCTCGTATTTCCACTCGGTGCCATAGATCGTGTTATTCGAGGTGAAATGCACGTATGCTGCTTCGGGATCCAGGTTCAGTTCTTCCTGTTTTGGAATCCTGGAGAAGCCGTCGCTCTCACTTGAACCTGCAACATTGACCTGACCAACTTTCTGAGCTTCCTTGATCGCTTTTTTGGACCAGACTCCAGTGTTGATGTAATCGGCTTTGCCACCCGCCGGCAACAGGTTCATAGGAACCATCGAAAATTGAAGACTGGCGCCGCCCTGCAGGAAAAGCACATGATAGTTGTCAGGGATCTCTAGTAATTTGCGCAGACCGATTTCCGCGCCCTGAATGATTGCTTCGAATGTTTTGGACCTGTGGCTGATCTCAAGAATCGACATGCCTACGCCCGGAAGAGCAAGCAGATCACGCTGCACTTCTTCCAATACCGCGCGCGGCAGAACGGCCGGCCCCGCACTGAAATTATAAATTTTCTCTGCCATATTACCTCCACGTCGCGCAAACAGCCTGTTTGCGCCGATTAATCGGATGGGCGGTTGATAATGCCTATCTCGTTTCCCAAGCTGCGCAAGCGAGGATGCTTGCGCTACGATTTAAGATTTATCAAAGTCAGCTCAATAATATCACCGTTACCGTTGCGAATCTGATCCAGCACATCAGAGGACGGCGCCTGGTCCAGATGTATTCTGGCGATTGCTGCTTCCGCACCGTCAAAGACGACGTTTTCCATTTCCTGAACGTTAATCTCCGCTGCCTTAATATGATCGAATACGTGAGCCAGCACCCCCGGACGATCTCTGTGTCTGACAACCAGCATATAAGTCGCAGGAGATTGCTTGCAAATGTTGACGACGTTGGGAACCTGCCCGGTTTCTTTATATATCTTGACAATTCTAACTGTCTCTGCGGCGATCGCTTCCTGCGCCTGGTCGGTCGATGCGCCGATATGATGGGTGCCGTAAACATTTGGAAGTTTGACAATGCTGTCGTCAAAATCACCTGCGGCGGCTGTTGGCTCTTTCGCAAAAACATCAAGACCGGCGCGAACACCTTTTTGCTGAATAGCATCTGCCAGGGCGTTCTGATCAACGACTTCACCACGCGACGTATTTATAAAATAAGATCCCGGCCGCATCGCGGCAAAGATTTTGTCGTTGATGATTCCCTGGGTTTCAGGTTTCATCGCAAGATGGACGCTCAGAATATCGCAAGCCCCAGCGACATCTGCGGGCGACGCTTTATATTGAACACCCAGAGCCTGGGCTTTTTCCGGTGTCAGTGATCGACTCCACGCGACAACTGGCATTCCGAACGCCTTTGCGCGTGGAATCATCTGCTGGCCAATCTTGCCGACTCCGATCAGCCCAAGCGTGCGACCATAGAGTCCTTTCGCTTTGCTGAACTCTTTCTTGTTCCATTTTCCTTCGCGTAGTTGGACGACATTATCAGCAATTCGTCTGTCTAATGCCGCGATAAGAGCGAACGCGAGTTCAGCCACCGCGATGGAATTCTTCCCCGGACAATTTGAAACGTAAATTCCGCGAGCCGATGCGGTCTTTACATCAATGGTGTTGTAACCAGCGCCGGCGCGGACAATCAGACTCAGGTTACCCGCCTCGAGCATCGGTGCGGTAACTTTTGTTGACCTCACCACCAGCACGTCGGCACTGCTGGTTTTGATCGCATCGACCAAAGCATCATCCTTTAGGTCGGGGTTATAGATGATTTCGCAGCCAAGAGCTTTAAGTCCTTCACGACCGCTGTCTTCGAATTTATCCGCGATCAATATTTTCATAGTTGCACCCAAATTTATTCTCAAATCATATGACTTAGCAAGCCGTCACGCAGCTTGGGTTCGAACCAGGTCGACTTCGGCGGCATAATCTCACTGGCATCGGCAATCGCCATCAGTTCAGCGACAGTTGTTGGATACAGAGAAAACGCGGCGGCAGCTTTTCCGGAATTTACAAGGTGCTTTAATTCGTCAGTTCCGCGAATGCCACCAACGAAATCTATACGTTTGTCGGTTCGCTGATCCTGGATGCCGAGAACAGGCGAAAACAACTGTTCCTGCAAAACGCTCACATCAAGTTGATCAATAGGTTTATCGCTTTTGACTTCTTGATGGGGCTTCAAACCATACCACCGCCCGCCGATGTACATGCTGAACTCGCCTTTATTCGGTGTTGGGCTGCCATTGTCGGTAATGTCGAATCGCTCTCGAACAGCGTTGATGAAAGCGTCAGGCGAGAGCCCGTTCAACTCTTTCACGATTCGATTGTAGGCAAGAATTTGAAGCTGGTCGGCAGGGAAGAGAACGCATTGAAAGAAGTTGTATTCCTCGCTACCGGAATGCACCGAATTCTGTTGCGCTAACGTGGCTCTGGCGCGGCTAGCACTGGCGGCTCGATGGTGGCCATCGGCAATGTATATCAATGGAACGGAAGTGAATGCCTCAACAATCGTTTTCGTTTCGGGTTGCGGCACTGTCCACATTGTATGTGCAATCTTATCCGGCGCCACAAAATCATAGAGTGGCTGCGACTCTTTTACTTTCGCTATCAGATTATCAATCTCTTTTTTCCCGCGATAAGTGCAGAACACCGGACCCGTTTGCGCGCGAATGGTTATCATATGTCGGGTTCGGTCGTCTTCCTTATCGCGCCGGGTACGTTCATGTTTCCGTATGATATCGTTGTCGTATTCATCTACAGAACAGCAGACCACCAGGCCTGTCTGCTCGTGGTTGCCCATCCGCAATCGATAAACATAAAAGCTGGGCTCGTCTTCGACCAGCATCGGGCATTTGTCGATCAGCGTGTCGAAATTCTGCTTAGCCTTTTCGTAAACCTCGTCGGAATAGATATCGGTGCCAGGGGGCAGATCGATTTCGGGCCGGGAAACGTGCAGGAAGGAAAATTGATTTCCAGCGGCCAATGCGCGCGCTTCGTCGGTATTAACGACATCATATGGAACGGCAGCAACCTCCGCAGCGCGCGAAACTGGAGGGCGCAACGCTCTGAAAGGACGTACAATAGCCATTTATCGGTTCCTCCGAATAATATTTATGACTGTTTAACAAATTTGGCTGCTCAGAGCCTTCGGAAAAAGACAATATAAACCCTTAATTCTAAAGTTTAAACCTGAATTACCGTTGTTATAGTCACAATTAGAAAAATACCGGCAGGTATCACAGTGCCAGAAAACGGTTGAAATGCGTTTACCGCTGTATTAGCATGAGTTTACTGTTGGTTGATCTATTGTTTAACTGTGGTTGATCTTTTCCAGCCTTGAAGTTTCAGTTCGGATAAGGAGGATTTGCGTATGGCAACACTTTCTAGGGAGGAAGTCAAGGAACAGCTCCTAGCGTCAAATGCTGAGTTCAGGCAGTTGGCGCATGAACATCAAAAACACGAACAACGGCTTGGGGAACTGCTCGCTCTCCACTTTCCAAATATTGACGAGCAAATGGAAGAGGCGGTCATAAAGAAAAAGAAGCTCATGCTGAAAGATCGTATGGAAGGAATCATTCAGATTTATCAGCGGCAAAGCCACTGAAACGCGCGTAATAATTTTCAGAAAAAGGGGCGGGAACGTTGTAAACGGCAGCGTTCCCGTTTTTCATATTAGACGGGAAAGGTGATAAAATTGTTCGTTAATATCGTTAATAAGGGCGGCGTGCCTGTTTCCGTTTTGGGCAACCCTCTGTTTTGACTGCCGCCTGCATCCGCTGGATCGAATTCCTTTAGGAGTTCCTTGGGTTATATGATTGGTGATGCCGTTCCATTCTTAATCGTATTTTTTATATTGGCCGTTCTGGCTTTCCTGATCCATTGGCCGATTGCTGCTACTGTCTTCCTTATACTTTTTGCGTTTACCGCATATTTCTTTCGCAATCCAAAGCGAATTCCTCCAAATGAGGAGAACATAGTCGTTTCGCCAGCCGATGGCCGAGTCACAAAGGTTGGGCCGCTGGATCCATCTGATCCGCATTCTGCTCAACTGGTCAGCATATTTTTGTCGCCTTTCGATGTTCACGTTAACCGTTCGCCAATATCGGGAAAGATCAGCGACGTGACATATACGAAAGGCAGGTTCATTAACGCAATGAGCGACCAGGCCTCGGTCCTGAACGAACAGAACGCCGTCACCGTCAGCAATGATTCCATCGAAGTCGTCTTCAAGCAGATTGCCGGCCTGATTGCCAGAAGAATAGTCTTTTGGCGAAAGCCAGGTGATATTCTCGAGGTTGGCGAATTGGTAGGCCTCATCAAATTCGGATCGAGAACGGATATTATTGTTCCGCACAATGTAATCCTGACAGTGAAACAAGGGGACCGTGTCCGCGGCGGGACTTCCATAATTGGCAGATATTGAACCGCATCGGTAGGGGCGAAGACAGTTTGTTGAAGGATTTTTATGAATAGAAAAATAACGCTTCGGCCAAGACGCAACTTAAGAAAAGGCGTCTACATTATTCCCAGTTTGCTGACGACGGGCAATATCTTCGCGGGATTTTACGCGGTCATCCAGGCATTGAAAGCCTTGCAGGTTATCAGCGCCGGTGGACCGGACGCTACGGTGCAGGCTGCCATTCTCTTCGATGCTGGCGCAAAGGCGATAGGCTGGGCTGTGTTATTAGATGCCCTGGACGGCAGAATTGCTCGTCTGGCGAATGCGGCATCTGATTTCGGTGTTGAATTTGACAGTCTTGCTGACGTTCTTTCGTTCGGAATTGCGCCGGCCGTACTGGCATTTGCCTGGGGATACGGTGGAATCCCGCAACTCAACAAAATGGCCTGGGCTGCGTCGTTTTTATATCTGATTTGCGGAGCTTTAAGGCTTGCCAGATTCAATGTTTCGGCGCACAAACCGCAAAAGCCTACGGAAGTTAATCCAGCCAAGCTCGACAAAAAACAATTTGTAGGACTTCCAATTCCGGCTGGCGCCGGCGTCATAGCGGCGATTATCCATTTCAGCCCAATGCCGATCGGAATGGGAGACCGGGTAATGCAGGTCGGGTCGTGGCCTATTGCGGTCAGCGGCTTCTCGCTTTCGGTTTTCATGCTCCTGCTGATGATTGCAATTGCGCTTTTGATGGTCAGCACAGTCAGATACAGCAGTTTTAAAGGGGCTGGTCCACACACAAGAAATCCCAGACTCCTTATTATTCTGATTACAGTCGGATTTGCGGCCGTGTGGTTTTATTCGCAGTGGACATTATTGGTTCTGTCATCGCTTTACGCTATTCACGGAGTTGTTGGAAAGCTCTGGAGCTTAGCGCGCCGTCGTCCTGCGGCAGCGGCCGATCAGACCGACCTGCCTGTAGAGCATCAGTCTACTCGTTGAATCGGACATCATTGAGGACTAATGGAAGAAAACGATTATCAAGCCTATTTTTCTTCGGCGGCGCGCTTAATGCGCCCGAACGCCATACGGGCGCTTTCGAAATATGTAAACCGAACTGATGTGATCAGCTTTGCTGGCGGTTATCCCAGCGCTGAGACTTTTCCTATAGACGAAATTGGGGAGATTACTGCTCGTCTAATTCGCGATCACGGACCTTCGGTGCTGCAATATGGACTTACTCGAGGCACGGAGGAGTTTCGCCAATATCTGAAAGAGAGTCTGCCGGCCATACTCGGTCCAGTTGAGATCGATCAGCTTCAGATTACAACTGGCTCACAGCAGGGGCTTGATACCGTTTGCCGAATATTGATCGATCCAGGCGACGTGGCCTTTCTGGAACTGCCCAGCTACATCGGAGCTATGTCCTGTATCAACAACCTTGGCGCGGAAATGGTCGGGGTTCGCCTGCAGGAAGATGGTATTGATATGGATCACCTTCGCGAGCAGATTGTCGAGACCAAGAGGGCAGGAAAACGCGCAAAGCTGATTTACACAGTTCCGAATTTCCAAAACCCCGCAGGCGTTACAATGTCGATAGCGAAACGCCAGGAGTTGTTGAAGATCGCAAGCGAAAATGATTTATTGATCATCGAAGACGACCCGTACGGCGACATTCATTTTTACGAAGAACACATTAATAATCCCGATCGTCCCCCGGAGCTGCTGCCCATCCGCTATTATGACGAAACGGGAGATAAAACTGGTCGGGTAATATATCTTGGCAGCTTTTCGAAAGTTCTTGTTCCCGGAATCAGGACCGGATTCGTCGTTGCGCCTGCGGCGCTGGCACGAAAGCTTGAATATGCCAAGGAAGCCGCGGATGTCTGTTGCAGTATATTAGACCAATCGATTGCTAACGCGGCCTGCCGCCAGGGTCTTGTCAGAGACCGTTTGCCAAAGATCCGTAAATTCTATCGTAATCGGTGTAACGCGATGCTGGATACGCTTGGCGAGAATGCCACGCCGAAAACCCATTGGATTAAACCCGATGGCGGCCTTTTTGTCTGGGTTGAGCTGGATAAACAGATCGATGCGGCTGATCTACTTAAGCAGACGGTCGAAAACGGCGTAGTATTTGTTCCTGGCCAGCCCTTCTTTGTTAATGGCGAAGGCGCTAATACTTTGCGGCTGGCGTTCTCAAAAGAAACGCCTGAAAACATTGTCGAAGGCGTCCGCAGGATTTGTCAATCACTTTAATCTGGCGAGCGCACGCGTCTCGCGTGCCGATCCTACACATCCCTGGAAACGACAACTAACAAGATTGGCTCAAAGAAGCACGCGGGACGCTTACGCTTCCAGATGCTATAATTCTTATGTTGCAAATATCGCAACTTGATCACGGCTCACGCGTTTTTAGTTCGTGAGATGTCAGCATCGGAGGCAGCAAATGTATCAACTTTCTTACAAGACGATAATTCTTATATCTTTTCTTTCAGCGATTTTTGCTGGCGGAGTTGTGGCGATTTTCGAAAACCTTCAGAACAGCAATGGGCAGACACGTCCTCGTTCGCAAGCTACTTCTACCGATTTTCACTTGAAAGATGTTGAAGGCCAGGAAGCTAACAACGAAGTCGTTTATGACACCGTGAGCCCCGGCGTTGTTAACATCAGCAGCACGTCCTACGTTCAGGGGTTTTTTGAAGTCTATTCGCAGCAGGGAACTGGCTCTGGCTCGATCATTGATGATCAGGGACACATTCTGACAAATTATCACGTTGTACAAGGCGCTCAGCAGCTGGACGTTGCGCTTGCCGACAAGAGTCACTACAAGGCCAAGGTTATCGGAACGGACCCGAGCAACGACATGGCTGTGATAAAAATTGATGCGCCCGCCGAAAAACTTCACGTGGTAAAACTCGGTGCGTCGAGTGATCTGAAAATCGGACAGAAAGTTCTGGCGATCGGCAATCCATTCGGATTGGAGAGAACCTTAACCACGGGAATAATCAGCGGTCTCGGTCGACCGTTGCGCGCTCCCGATGGTCGCCTGATTGAGAGCGTCATTCAGACTGACGCGGCGATCAATCCCGGCAATTCCGGAGGTCCGCTGCTGAATTCAAAAGGTGAAATGATCGGGATCAATTCCGCTATTTATAGTCCGCAAGGCGAAGGAGGCGGTTTTATCGGCATAGGCTTTGCGGTGCCGGTTGACAAAGCAAAAGAACTCATTCCCGATTTGATCGCCCTTGGTCACGCCAGAAAACCCTGGATTGGAATCGCCACCTACCCGATGAACGAGCGAATCGCCGAACAGTTTGATTTTGCCACCGACAAGGGACTAATGGTTACCGCTATCGCAGGCGACAGCCCGGCAGAACGCGCTGGCTTGAAGGTTGGCACGATTCCAGTCAGCGATGGCAGAGTCCGTTTCAATTTCGGCGGTGATATCATCGTCAAGATCGATAACAAAGATATTGAGAACACCGACGACTTCACCTCGGTGCTCAACAAACACAAGATCGGCGATACCGTTGATGTGGAGATCGTCAGGGGTACACGCCATATGACGATTCCGGTGAAACTCGGAGAACAGCCGGTGAGCTCGAAGTTATAAAGTCGGAGAAGGCGAGCTCCTCGCTAGGAGCTCGCCTCAGGCGATAGCGGAATCGTCGGTATCGGATTTCTTATCCTCTGAATTGCCGAGAGAAAGTTTCTTGAATTCTTCCGCTGTTAAAATGCCTTTCTGTGCAAGCACATTCAACAAGGCCTGAAATGGCACATTCTCTCTCAGCGTTCGTGCTTCAACTCGAATCGAGTCTTCTGTTATTACTCCGTGTTGTTTCAGAGACTTGATTAATTGGGTGAACGGATTCTTTTCGTCCGAGCTCTCACTCTCGCCATTCGAATGCGGGTTTTTTCGAAGATCATCTCTTATTACATCGAGTCGCAATCCCTGTTCGTAGAGAATCTCGTATGCGATTGATTTGTTTTCGCTCAATAGTCCCATCAAAAGATGCTCTGTTCCGATGTAACCGCATCCCAATCCCTGTGACTCGTCCTCAGCACATGATAATACTCGCTTTGCCGCGGGCGAAAGCGCGAGATCGATCGAGATCACATGGCGCTCGTTTTTTACAGTTCGTCCGTCGACTTCTTTCCTGACGGCTTCAATAGACGTCAATCGCGAAAGGAATCGAGCCGTGAGGGCCTTATCCTCTCGGACAATTCCAAGCAACAGATGTTCTGGTTCAATTGCCGGGGAGCCGTACTGACTGGCTTCGTACCGCGCGAAGAAAATAGTTCGTCGAGCTTTTTCGGTATATCGTTCGAACATTATCGCCTCCGAAGGTTAGAGACTCTGTTTAAGAATAATAAAACAGAAAGCAGTTCGATTACTAATGGAATTGTGTCGTAAAGCAACGCCCCAATGAGCCAAAAATCGTGGCGTGGACTTTAGTCCGCGCAAGCCATTGAACTACCGGGGTTAAATGTAATGTACATCTAATCGAACTCAGAAAAGATAAGATGGCCGTTTCTCTTAACCTTGGAAGTTTTACGTTTTGCGCGGACTGAAGTCCACGCCACGATTTTTCGCTTGTATGCAACAAACCCAGGAGAACCGGGATTCTCCTGGGTTTGCGGATCTAAACTTGGATTCAAATGATCGATTATTCGAATCGCAAAGCGTCTATAGGATCTAACGACGCGGCCTTATGAGCCGGGTAGTAGCCAAACGATATGCCTACAGCAATAGAGAACACCACGGAGGCCACAATGGAAAAAGTCGAAATCAGCGTCGGCCATTCGACCCACATCGATATAACCTTTGACGTAACAATTCCAAATGCAATTCCGATTAAACCGCCAAAGACCGACAGCACTATCGATTCAATCAGGAACTGCCATCGTACGTCGCCGGATCGTGCGCCAATCGCCATGCGAATGCCGATTTCGCGTGTTCGTTCTGTAACCGAAACCAGCATGATGTTCATGATGCCGATTCCGCCAACCAGAAGGGAAACGCCGGCAACGCTACCAAGCAGCAACGTCATAATCTGGTTAGTTGCCTGGGCGGCGTCCGCAATATCCGTCAGGTTCTTGACCTGGAAATCGTCGGACTGATCTCTGATGTTATGCCGCTGTCTGAGTAAGTCTTCGATCTGTGCCTGAGCAGTCGCGGTCACGTCTCCTCTTACTGCGGAAACCATGATGTAATTCACGAATATTTGTGAATTCAACATCTTTTTCTGAACCGTCGTATATGGAGCGAATATTGTATCGTCCTGATCCTGTCCCTGTGCATTTTGACCTTTTGCGGACAGCACACCAACCACCCGGAACGGCAGGTTTCTGATTCGAATGGTTTCGCCAACCGGATCTACCCCGGAAAACAGATTATCAACGACGGTTTTTCCCACCACTGCTACTCGGGCTGAATTCCTGACATCGCTGTCAGTAAAGAACTCCCCGCGATCCAGCGGCCATTTCCGTATCTCTGGGGTTTTTTCATTGACCCCTTGAATTCGTGTGTTCCAGTTCTGGTTTGTGTAGGCTATCTGAGCGCCGGCACCCACTATTGGGGTATCCGCTTTTACCGCGGAACATTCTCTGACGATGGCGTCCGCATCGTCTGCGGTCAGAGTGTTGAACCCACCTGCTCCAGTTTTCGCGCCACCGATATTCCTGCCCGCTGGCCAAACGTAAAGAATATTGGTTCCGACGCTCGAAATCTGATCCTGAATCGTTGCCTGAGCCCCCTGTCCGATACTGACCATCGCGATTACCGCCGCGACGCCGATGATGATTCCCAGCATCGTTAAAACCGAGCGTAATTTATTTCTGGCAAGAGCCCTGAATGCCACTTTGAAGATAGATATTAGGTTCATATCCTGCTTGTATTCTTTTCTTTCTTATTCGTTAAGAGACCAACGTAAGATCTAGAGAATCAAATTGAAGGGTCCGGAGCACAAGGACTTCAACCGCCTCAGCATCAATTACTCGTCGTCATCATCTTCTTCCTGAGGTTGAGCAGCCATCGCTTCCAGTTGTTCGCGCGCGTCCAGTCTGTCCTGAACCTGATAATCGCGCTTGATTTTGCCGTCTTTGAAAACGACGACGCGTTTTGAGTACTGCGCGATATCAGGCTCGTGAGTAACCACGACGATGGTCATCTTCTTCTCGCGATTCAGTCGCTGGAATATTTCCATCACTTCGACAGATGTGCGGCTGTCCAAATTTCCCGTCGGCTCGTCGGCAAGGATAATAGAAGGCCGATTGACCAGCGCCCGGGCAACTGCGACGCGCTGCTGCTGTCCGCCGGAGAGCTGATTCGGATGGTTGTATTCGCGACCCTGCAGTCCCACTGAATGCAAAGCCTCCATCGCGCGCTCGGTTCTTTCGTGCGCCGGAATGCCGGCGTAAATCATTGGAAGTTCGCAGTTTTCCAGCGCGGATGTTCGAGAAAGCAGATTAAATCCCTGAAAGACAAACCCTATTCGTTTGTTCCTGATGTCTGCGCGGTCATCCTTTGAAAGCTCTGATACATCCTCGCCATCCAGGATGTAACGACCTCGAGTTGGTCGGTCAAGACAGCCGATGATGTTCATCATCGTGGATTTTCCCGATCCTGATGTACCCATGATTGCGACGAACTCGCCTTCGTGGACATTTAGACTTACGCCGCGCAACGCGTGCACTTCGATATCGCCGGTCTGGTAGATCTTATGTATATGCTCCAGTTGAATGACTACCCTTGATTCAACGGGTTCAACTGTCTTTTTTTCAGGTTTAACCTGCACCTCAGTTTCAATCATTACTTGTTCGAGCCCCATTACGATCGCCTGTCCATTTCCCCTATGTCCGATGATACCACGAATAAATGTCGGAATCGTCCTTTGCCTTTTCTTTTTTGTCCTTTAATATGGCGTGGGTGAGCGCGCTGGACCTGAGCATTTTCCAACAAGTGACAACTCTCTCTAAAATTCCACTTGTTTGTCCGCGCGTTCACCCACGATCTCTATACCGCGTTGTGGGTTCCTAAACCCTTACCGGCCCGGTGGACGTCCACCGCCGCCAGGTCCGCCCTGACGCTGCGGCTGGAACGGGTTGTTACCGCCCTGCTGTGACGATCCGCTGTTCTGCACCGTCTGGCCGATAATTACAGTATCTCCTTCTTTCAACTGTGACGAGTTTACCTCGGTGTACTGACCGTCAGTGATGCCGACTGTTACCAGCCGCGGCTCAACCTTCTTTTCTTTGGTTAGAACCCAAATCACTGTCGGACGGCTGGCTCGCTGTTGCTGAGCCGGGAACTTGATCTTGATTGCGGCCGACTTCTCAATACCGCTGGCGACGGTTGATTCCTGTGTCGGGATGTTAAAAGCGCTTCCACTGGTGACGCCATTCATGCCGCCACCGTTACCGCCTTTTCCGCCCCCACGGTTTCCACCGCCACCAGGACCGCCGTTGCGACCACCTTGTCCGCCATTCCGTCCACCTTGACCTCCGCCGGGACCGCCACCAGGTCCACCTCCGGGTCCGCCATTCTGACCGCGAAGCATCTGGAATTTCTCCCTGATCTTGGCACGATCATCGTCAGAAAGTGACTGCATTATGGATTGTCGATCTTCGCGAGAAAGGTTTGGATCGCGCATCTTCTTCATTGCGTCTGCTGCCGCCGGTGAAAGTCCGGTTGTATCGATTGGAGGCATTCCGCCGCCAGCACGACCGCCGCCACCACCAGGACTGCGGCCTTGACCACCACCTTGTCCATCACCGCCCGCTGCGGGTTGCTGTCCACCTGCTGGTGCGCCAGCGGCCGGCTGTTGTTGACCGCCACCTGTACTAGCCGCCAGTTGATCGCCACCATTTTGCTGACCCTGATCATTCCTCGCCTGCGTAATCAGATCCTGGGTTATTTTCCTGATCTCTTCCGGAGTCTTGTCCTGAGGTCTGAACCTGAGGGCGCTGTTCGGAACGCGCATCACTCCGCTAACCTGGGCAACGGTCATAACAATGTTAGCCGTCATTCCAGGCTTCAGCTCGAGACCAGAGTTGTCGACGTTGATAACGACGTTGTAGGTCACGACGTTCTGTGCAGTCTGGGAATTTAATCTGATTTCAATGATCTGTCCGGGGAACTGCCGTCCGGGATAAGCATCGACCGTGAATCGAACCTGAACCTGATCAGATATCTTTCCGATATCGGCTTCGTCGATGTTTGCGATCACCTGCATGTGTCGCAGGTCATTGGCGATGACGAACAGCGTCGGAGCCGAAAGACTGGCAGCCACTGTTTGTCCCACGTCAACGCTTCTCGATACAACTACGCCGTCGATCGGAGTCTTGATGACAGTGTAATCAAGATTGACCTGCTGCAGCTTTAAGGTTGCTTTTGTTTGTTCGATACTGGCTTTCGCCTGCTCGACGGCAGAAGTATTAGACTGAACTGAAGCTGCTGCTACATCAACCTGAGCTTTTGACTGATTGTATTTCGCAACGGCCTGATCATAGATTGCCTGGGCTGATTCCAGATCGCGTACCGTGATAACGCCGCTGTTAGTCAATTCCTTGTTACGGTTTAAAACCCGTTCGGCGTCAACCATTGCCACTCGCTGGGCTTCCATGTTCGCTTTGGTGCTGGTCAGGTTTGCTTTTGAATTTCCCAGTTCGGCAATGCTGCTTTGCAACTTGGCCTCAGCGTCTTTCAAATTTGCCTGTGCCTGCTGGACCTGTGCCTCAAACGCGGTGGGGTCAAGTCTTGCAACGATCTGTCCGGCGTGAACTACAGAGTTATAATCCGCATACAAATTTTGGATGCGGCCTGTAACCTGAGCGCCGACCTGAACCGTCGTAACTGCCTGTACGGTGCCTGTCGCGCTGACAGTGTTACGAATATCACCCTTGTCGACTGTAGCTGTTAAATAATCGGCCTCAGCAGAGCTTCGACGGAAAAAACCGATACCTAAAACTATTCCTACAATCACGACGACCATGACCGTTCCGACGAACAGTCTCCGTCCTGTGAAGAGTTTCTTTTTTGTTTTGAATGTAATCTCTTTAGCTGTCATTTTTGCTTTTCTCTATCCCGTGCTGTAATCAATACGGCCGATCGTATTTGTCGGCTACTTACTTCTTTGCTCCCTCGTTATTTTTTTGCTGTTGTTTCTGAGCGTCACGCTGGGCGACTAACTCGTCGTACTTCGGCTGCTGGTCAGGAGTCAGGATTGCGCGAATCTTCTGGCGCGCGTTGTTACGGATTTCTAACTGACGCGGATGAATCTCTTCCCTCAGCTTTTTGTACTGGTTAAATGTGTCATCCAGTATCTGCGACATCTGCGCGCGCTGTTCTTTCGTCATATTCAGATTGTCGCCGTAATATTCGATTATCTCTACCTTGGGGTCGGACGGAGTCGATACTACCGTGTTATTTGCCCTCGCTGGCATTAGATATCTGTCGATAACTATTCCTGTCGTCACGCAGGTTAATGCGATGACAATCAGTCCAATTCTTACTTTCCACTTTATCGAATCCATAATTACCTTCCTAACGGCAACACTTCGTGGTTTACTCGGGCTTCGCTTAAGTCTTCATTGGAGAGAACCAATTTCTCTTCGCTTGATGCATTGTGCGTCGCTAAATCTTCAATACCGACCGAATTGGTTTGGCGGTTAACCATCCACGGCACCAATGTCAACGCGAAAACTACCAGCAGTGCCGCGATGATTGGCGGAGCTAATTGGCGCAGGGCTTCCCACCAGATCAGCATGCCTCGCTTGTTTTCCACTTCGCTCTTTACGCCAGCCAGTCTTGCCGCCACCCTCGCGGCAAAGAATGGCGATGGCTCGACCTCTTCCCGAGAAGTGGAAAGCAGAACGCTGACGACTCGATCCAGTCGCAGTTCACGCTGACATCTGGGGCATTGATCTAAATGTCGCTTGGCGGCAAGCGATACCGGTCTGTCCGATTGTAAGCTGCCATTGTACCCAAGACTTTCTATAACCTTACTGCATCTCATCATTTGCCTCAAATCATGCGCCTCAAATCTGGGCGGAATTACAACACTGCCTTGCGTTTACTGGAGCTGGCTTTCTTTTGTAACCGTTCACTGTGAGCCAACAATCTATCAAGAGCCTGTCTCATCTGATGTCGGGCCCGAAACGCCCTAACCTTTACCTTTGCCTTTGACCATCCGGTCATATCCGCAATCTCTTCCGTCGAATATCCGTCGCGCTCCATCATAACCAGGACCATTCGGTCTTCGACCGCCAGCGAATCCAGGAGCCGATCCGCTATATCTTTGGCTATCGCCTGCTGCTGCTGTTCCACGTGTAGAGCTTCAGCAGTGTGACTGGTAGCCGTTTCCAGCCACAGAGACTCGTCTTCAGTCATATCTGAAAACGTATATTCCTGCCTTCTTTGAACTCGACGCAGGTGGTCGTAGCAAGCGTTGACGGCAATGCGCGCAAGCCAGCGATCAAACCTTTCCCCTCTGCGATAAGTGCTGAGGGAAAGATAAGCTTTTACGAATGTCTCCTGGGCAATGTCCTCGCGGATGTCTGTCTGTCTGACAAACGAGGCGAGAATGTTGAACACTCTTCTTTCGTGGCGCCCGACCAGCATTGCAAACGCGGCTTCGTCGCCGTCCAAGCTTTGTAAAACCAGTTCGTCATCAGTAGCGCCAACCTTATCGGGGACATCGGTGATGGATGTCATCACTCGGCTACGCTTGATCGGCGCTGCGGCTGCTGTTGTCATTCTACCTGCTCAGTTCGGTATTTCAGGACCCCGCTGGGTGACTTCAGATTGCTAATCTCTGATTGTCTCGAATCTAAAGACGCGGGACATAAACCGATGGTTACAAAATATTGTGGCAAAACGGCGCGGTTTGAGACCAGTCAAGATCCGCCGGTCGCCGACGCCCTTGTCCGGATCACCAAATGCACGGATTACGCGGAATTGGTTAGCTTTAAAGATTAGCACCATGAGGATCACTAAGCTGGTCTATTGGGTGTCAAAAGATTTTTTAACTGGTCGAGACGCCTGGATCCCACCCGGGCGGTTGATTTAGCCCACAAATATTAATAATTTGGAAACTGTCACAGTGTTATTCATAGAATAGAAAGAGGTTAACTGTTGTGAGACAGTGTGACACCGGTTGACCGAACTCCGGGGTATGTGGCACAAAGTAGAACTTTATGCCACATTCGCCAGCTGTCTATGGAACTCCTGGTATCACCCCGGGCGGGAAAATAAGAGTCAATCATCATCTTGCGCCCTGCCGAACGGAAAGGCAGCCTTTCCGCAAAGCAAAACAGGGTTCAGGCTGTTCGCCGATAGAATCTCCTTAACAGTTTTGGCGGAAACTTTAAATCGGCTTTGTATCGGGAAACGGCCGTGTGATAATTTGGCCGAATCGGAGATTTTCCAGCGATCCATGGGAGGTGCCAATATGAGAGCTAACTCTATAATGGTTTGTGCCATATTAACCGCGTTCGCGCTATCGTCAGTGCCGGCTGAATCTCAGACCAGGCGACATACAGCATCGTCAGTAATAACTTTGCCGGCCAATACATATTTTCGGCTGAGAATGAATGAAGATCTCAGCTCCGAGAATGCCAGGGTCGGCGATACTTTCACGGCAGAAGTCGTTACTCCGGTTTATCACGGACGAAAGGAAGTAGTGCCCGCTGGCTCAACCGTCACCGGCAGAGTTACGTCTGTTGTGCGAGCAAAAGACAAAGGACAACCAGGGTCGCTCGGTGTTAGCTTCACCGGGATAAAGCTTCCGGGAAGATCAAGGAGACTGATCGACGGGTCGCTGACAGAAGTTGTTGATAAGGATTCCGGAAAGATCGACGACGAAGGAAGACTGAAGGGCGGATCGGCCAAAAAGCGCAACATTGTATTTATTGGCGGGGGAGCGGCGGGTGGTGCCATTCTGGGGTCGATAATCGGCGGCCGCAAAGGCGGCGCGATCGGGTTGGCCGCAGGTGGTGCCGCCGGAGTTATCGCTTCAGTGTTAAAGAAAGGCAACGAGGCGAAAGTAAACAGGGGAACGGAAGTAGGAATGGTCCTTAATCGGCCAGCCGTTCTTCCGCGGTGAGTTCGGGCCGCATTAGTCGCACGATTCACGTTCGGCCGGAAATATCATATTTGGCCGAACAAAATTATGGGCGTTTAAACTGCGATAACCGGAGTGCTTGCTTGAAGTTAAATAGCAAGACGGAATGCATAAATGAACTTTGCAAACAATCGTGACAAAAATGCTAGTTTTCACTTGACTTTTCCGGCCGCATCGCGATAAATTCACCGTGACTTTTTGTAGCTGTTTGAATCTCCCACCCGTCCTGCCTTTGGGGTTCCGGCACATGCAGTACAGCTGCCTAAGTATCTAAAGGTTAGTGATTTGGTGGACGAATAGAATTATGAGTTGTTTGGGCGGTCCTGTAGTTTGTGGCCGTTATTGCCGGAATTAACCTTGCAATATCGAATCGGTTTTACCGATGGCGGAAAACGTCGGCATTTGCGCGCAATATTACAAGGAGGAAATATGAAATCTGCCGTGGCATTCGAAGGAGGTCTTTTGAAAAAAACATTAGCTTTGATTTTAGCAGCCAGTCTTTACGTGATGTTTGCTTTGCCTGCTTTTGGCGCACCGATGCCATATCAGGCCACTGGAACATTGGTTTCAACTGGCAACGTCGTCATTAACTCTACTGAAGTCCCGAACGGTGCCACGGTATTGCCGGGTAGTCGCATCACCGTCAAGGCTCCTACACAGGCTACGATCAACCTGGGTCCCCTGGGCAAGGTCGATCTGGCGCCGAATACGGATATTACTCTTGATTTCACCGGCAATTCGGTAACAGTAACAGTCAATTTCGGTACGGTGACGTTAACTACTCAGTCAGGAATTAACGGTGAGGTCAAGACCACGGGCGCTACGAGAGTACAGGTAGCTCAGGGTCAAGTCTCCGTGAAGACCGACACGAAGACCGACACTGTGGGCGCAGGTCACAGTGATCGTACAGGCGGAAGTGCTGATGTTACCCAATCGGGTCCTGGCACATTTACCGTCAGCGGACAGGCTCCTCCTTTGACCGGTCCGACCGGACCAGCAACAGGTGGAACGGCTGCGGGTGGCGCGGCTGGTTCAGCCTCGTTGCCGACCGCTTTGACAGTTATAGTCATCGGTGGTGCAGTGACTGGAGCCATCGTCGCGGGTGTGGAATTAGGCGGGAGATCGGAACAGGTTTCTCCGGCGTAATTTAACCAGACGCTCCGAAATACACGACAGAACTTTTGACCGCCAGGCGGACAATTATCCGCTTGGCGGTTTCGTGTCTTAGCAAGCAATTCGGTGAAATCGTGGGGTGGACTTCAGTCAGCGCAAGTCACGGAATTACCAAGATTAAATGACAATAGCCAGTTAACCGAATTGAAAACGAGCAAGAGACTGAATCCGCTGTTTCCCTTACACCTTGGGAGTTTTATATTTTGTGCGAACTAAAGTCCACGCCACGATTTCGCCCTAGAAGCTAATTCAAAAGAGATTGAGTTTTGTGTGCCGTACGTGTTTTGGCGTTGTTGATAGTGGTAGGACTGCCGGATAAGCGGACGAGAGATATTCTGATTCGGGGACTGTTTTGATTTTTGGCCGCAACCACCGAAAGCCTGACTGTGCGCTCTGGGAAAGGCAGGATCAGCAGACGATTTTGATTCAGATTCGGGGACGCTACCAGCGACGGCAGCAGATCCTGCAGCTCAGCCAGAATTGTTTCAGGAAGAATGTCCTGAAACAAATTTAACCCGCAGACTTGCGGTAAATCTTTTGAGGTTATCTGTGATCTGAAAGGGATGTATTCAATCACAGTTCCGTCAGGATTAACTTCGAGCAGGCCGTATGGCAGAAGATCTATCTCGCTTAACTCCAGTTTGGGAACACTGTTAAAAGAGAGAGAGGCAGAGGGTTCTGTCATAGGTTATTCTCCGGAATAGTTTTAGAAAGCTGAGAGCCAAGACGGAAACGGGTCGCACGGGCGGCCGACCCTCTCCCCAGTTATAAGGCTGCCGCCCGATGCAATCGTGTCTGAGGACCCCCTCACGAAGAATCTTTTATCACAAACACGACATACCGGTTTTGTGTTAGTGCAATGGGCGTGCCGTTAAAATCAAACATGCTGGTTCCATTGGACTTACGTGCTTAAAGTGAATTTAATGGAGAGGGATTGCGTGGATTGGCTTGATAAAGTGGACTATTTGATTGCACGTTCGGCAGCTTGAATGGAGTAAAACACTACACGGTTGTTTAACACATCTATAAAGCTCTTTTGTTATCCGCTCAATACGCGAAAATATTTCGTGTGTTTATTCAACTCTGTAATTTGGGGCTTCTTTGGTTATGATCACGTCGTGGACGTGGCTTTCGCGTAACCCTGCCGAGCTTATTTTTATAAACTTTGCCTTTTCCTGCATATCTGTGATTGTTCGGCATCCACAATATCCCATTCCTGCTTTTAGACCGCCGACAAGTTGATCGACCATTGCGGATAGTGAGCCTTTATAGGGCACCCGTCCTTCGATGCCTTCTGGCACCAGCTTACTTTCAATCTCCTGGTGTTCCTGCCCATATCGATCTCGGCTGCCTTTGCTCATTGCACCCAGGGATCCCATCCCTCGATAAGATTTGAACGTTCGGCCCTGGTACAGAATCGTCTCGCCCGGGCTTTCGTCCGTACCGGCAAAGAGAGAACCGATCATCACCGTATCCGCGCCTGCGGCAATTGCTTTTGAGAGATCGCCCGAGTATTTGATTCCGCCATCGGCAATAACCGGAACGCGCGCCTCGCGCGCTACCGATGCGACTGCCGCAACGGCGGTGATTTGCGGAACCCCCGCGCCACTGACAACACGAGTGGTACAGATCGAGCCGGGCCCCTGCCCGACCTTGACGGCGTCGACACCCGCATCTATCAACTCTCTTGCGCCTTCGGCGGTTGATATGTTACCCGCGATCAAGTCGATCTCTGGAAAAGCGTTCTTGATTTCCTTTACAGCATCGATAACCCGGGTGGAATGCCCATGCGCCGTATCGATGACCAGGACGTCGACGCGACCTTTAACCAGTTCGGCTGCTCGTTCCATAAAATCGCCGGTTGCGCCTATGGCAGCACCTGCGCGGAGTCTTCCGATGTCGTCTTTTGCGGCGTTCGGATACTTGATCGCCTTTTGAATATCTTTTACAGTGATTAAACCCTTGAGACGGTAATTTTCATCGACCACCGGCAGCTTTTCTACTCTGTGTCGTTGCAGGATTGCACGAGCTTCACCGAGTGTCGTGCCGACGGGAACGACGATCAGTTTATCTCGGCCCTTGGTCATCACGTCGCCGACCTTGAGATTCAGGCGACTCTCGAATCGAAGGTCGCGGTTGGTCAGAATGCCGACCAGGGTGCCGTCCTCGTGGACTATCGGCACGCCGGAGATATGGTAGCGCTCCATTAACGAGAGAGCGTCAGAAATAGGGTGCTCCGGCGTCATCGTAATCGGATCGACGATCATGCCGCTTTCGGATCGTTTGACCTTATCGACTTCGCCGCGCTGAGCCTCAATGGACATGTTTTTATGGATAATGCCGATGCCGCCCTGTTGCGCCAGGGCTATCGCCAGCGATGCCTCTGTTACGGTATCCATTGCTGAGCTCACAACAGGCACATTCAGCCTTATATTGCGAGTAAGCTGGGTTGCGGTATCGATTTCGACCGGCAAAACATCGCTTTTGGCAGGCACGAGAAGCACATCGTCGAAGGTTAGACCTTCAATAAGCTCGAAAGAAAGCATAAGGGTTTCCTTGATCCGTCGCAGTCTGAGACAGCTAAACTGATCATCATAGCAACAATCTTAAAACCGTTGCAAGGCGAGCAAGCTCGTTCAAGTGTGACATTCGGCGCCAGAGGAGAAAGAATAAACGAAGGTTGGCATGCACCTTTCCCGGTTTGGTTTTTAACACGGCTTTGAGAGCAAACTTTAACGTTCAGTTCCTGCTTGGTTTGATTTGGAGTTCACTTGATTCCCTTGCAAGGAGAGATGTCCCTTCCTGAATCTTTGCAATACTCTTGTAAATAACGGGAGGCTTCGTTTCTGACAATTTCTTTTTTATCGTGACTCATCTCCTTAAGAATGTCTGCGGCTTCCTCCGACTTCATCTTGCCCAGAGTGTGTACAACTGTCAGCCGAATGTTTTCAGATTTGTCGAAACGTCGTGTCAGCAAAAAAGGTATCGAACCCGGGTATTTGCTTACGGCAAGGGCGTTTGCAGCGGTCAATCTCATACTTTCGGCAGCTCCTTCTGCAAGCTTTTCGCTCGCGGCCGGGATGTCGTCGGCTTTTGTGTCCATCGCTCTCTTCAAAATCTCGAACGCTTCTTCATTATTGAATTTGCTAAGGGCTTGTACCGCGGCAAATTGCAGGTAGGAGTTCCTGCTTTCAAACGCCTTTACAAGCCAGGGAATCGTACGCTCGTCATCAATGCGACTTAACGATTTAACGGTATCTACGGTATCGGGATTATCTTTATCCATAAGAGCATTTCCTAATTCGTCGATAACTTGCGCCATCTGAATCGTATCTCGAGGAACGACCCTAATCGTGGTTGTGGCCTCTACGTTCATTTTTCTTATAGCTCGCTCGTTTCCTGGCTCCCAATTTTCGTTGTCTTTAATCAGAGAGAGTTCCCTGCTGGCTGTGATGGTGTAATTGCCAGCTTCGGAAAAAATCGCCCAGTCGGGCAGGAAGAGTTTGAATGTATAACTGCCTTTTGCCGGAAGTTTGCCTGTGCCTAGTACTCCGCCAAACCCGGGACCCGCATCTGGCTGCGGTACTTTGTCACCGTTTTTCGCGATAACGATGACTTTGAAGCTCTCCGGTCGGCCGAGAGCATTTCTATAGTCTCCGCCAATGGCAATCTGTAGCCCCTGATCTGAAAGATTATTTACGACAAATGATAGATAAGCAGGTTCGCCGATCATCACTGTTGCCTTTTCCGGTACCAAGGCTGTTTCGATGGAACTCTCTAAAGAAGACTGACGATCGGCGTTTGCGGTTTTGACCGAACCGGACTGTCTTCCAAATACAGTTAAAGCCAGGAGACAAACGAGGCATAGAAGAGAGACCCTGATTGAAGTGAGCATAATCTGTTAACCCTAAACTCTACAAATTTGTCCTATTTATAGGACGCTGTTTATCCGGAAGCTTGCAGTTACCATTTTAAATGGGGCGTTAAACAAGGATTTCCAATGGCATGCGCAAAATCCGGATATTTCAAGTTAAACGCGGATCTGAATCTCCGCAATTCTGCATCTATCCGGTGCGCGAGGAAAGATTGGGACTCATTTGATAGATGTATGGAAGTTCAATCGCAATTCGACGTGTATCCATTCGTCGGAGTTTCGCATAGCTTCTTGTATAGCAGGTAGTCTAAACTCAGGCTTACTGCCGCGCTTTTATTGTCCTATCTTGGTGAAGGTGGGGTAAAATCTGGTCGGTTAATCAAGCTGGTCAAAACCTCTCTGAAGGAAAAAGGGGAAAAGCATTTGCCGACAACGACGCAAGATATTCGAGAACTGATAGAACGCATTCATCTTCGGCTGGATGACAGTTTTGTCGGGATCGGTGCGGAAATAGCCGATTTGCGATCAGCCGATCTGGCGGACCTGCTGAACAGCCTTACCCTTGCCGAGGCAGCGACTGTCATTACAATGCTGCCGATACAGCGCGCGATAGAGGTGTGTGACCAGCCGACGATGCGTCGTCGTGCCGCAATTCTGGAACGGACGGATCCCGATCGGGCGGCTCAGATTCTGACAGGGCTTTCGGCCGACGAGCGCACCGACATTATTCAGCAAATGGGACAACATGAATGTCGTCGCACTTTGTCCCATCTCGCACCAGAGATACGAACAGAGCTTGATCATTTATTGCAGTACCCGCCTCACACAGCGGGCGGCATTATGACGACAGAATTGGTCAGGCTCAGTCCGGACATGACTGTGAGTGAAGCATTGAAGCATATCCGCACGGTAGCCCGGGAAAAAGAGTCAATCTATGCCTGCTACATTTTGGAACCTGTCACTCATAGATTATTAGGCGCGGTTTCGCTTCGCGACCTGGTAATGGCGGAAATTGACCGACCGGTTACCGAGATTATGCGGCGCAAACCGGTAACAGTGGGCGTATTAGATGACCAGGAAATCGTGGCGCAGAAGATAGCGAAATATAATTTACTTGCTGTTCCAGTTTTAGAGAAGGATGGGAACGTAGTTGGTTTTGTAACCGTCGATGACGTAATCGATGTCATGATCGAAGAGCAGACTGAGGATATTCAGAAAATCGGAGGTATGGAAGCACTCGATGAACCCTATCTTCAAATAACTTTGAATCGCATGGTCCGCAAACGGGCCAGTTGGCTTGTCATTCTTTTCCTGGGCGAGATGTTGACAGCAACAGCGATGGGTTTTTTCGAAAAGGAAATTGAAAAGGCCGTAGTGCTTGCCCTGTTTGTTCCCTTGATTATTTCCAGCGGCGGAAACTCCGGCTCTCAGGCTGCCACGCTTATTGTCAGGGCGCTGGCGGTTGGTGAAGTAACATTGGCCGACTGGTGGCGGGTTATTCGTCGCGAAATCTATTCGGGGTTGGCGCTCGGCGCAATACTGGGCACAATAGGATTTTTCCGTATCACGATATGGAGTATGTTTTCGCCGATTTATGGTCCCAACTGGCTGCTGGTTGCCCTCACCGTCGGTCTTGCGCTAATCGGAATCGTTTTGTGGGGTACACTCGCTGGCTCTACTTTGCCATTTATACTGCGTCGTCTGGGAATCGATCCAGCCACCTCGTCCGCTCCATTCGTCGCGACCCTGGTTGATGTTACCGGGCTGGTAATTTACTTTAGCGTAGCGGCTATTATTCTCAGGGGAACGCTGCTCTGACCCCTCAAAGTGAGTCTGGAAGCGGCGCTTTGATTGACATTCGACATTGCCAGACCCCGAAAAATCGAAAGCCGGGAGATGCATGCAAACTCTCCCGGCTCGGTTTTGGATTACTTATATATGAGTCTTCTACGCTGACCTAGATGCCGTTATTCTCCGCTGTGGTTGCTTGGCGCGGACATAATCCGCGACGTCACCAGCGTCAGCAGCGCCGGAAAGGTGCCCAGTGGGGAATAGCTCTCAACGTAAAGACCATCCTGCTTGCCCACACCATACGCAAAACTCGGAGGCAGGTTCGAGTCCTGATCCGTCGGCTTTATTCCGCTGTTTTGATTGGCCAAAAGGTGACCCATGTGGTTCAGGTAGTTTCGATTGGAGGCAAAGGCAACGAATTGAGGATTGCCGGAAATCTGCGTCGCAGCGTTTCGATAGGCATCGCTGGCGGAAAGCGACTTTCCATTCTTCGTGGTGTCTATCACTAACTGGACAGCCGCAATGTCGTTGCTGGCGACATAGTCGTTGTTGATAAAAGTATAGAAGATGCCATGACCCTTTTCGCCTACTACCGATTTGATCTGCGTGCCCTGGTAATCCGTCGTTGTCACGGTCTTGTTCTCGCGTTGAGCCAGCAGATCCATCACGTGGCTGAATTTGTCCTGATCGGCAAGATTCACGATGGCTATTCCATCTTCCTTGCCGTTCAACGACAAGTGTGCGATGCAGGCTTCGGAACCCAGCGACTGAACAAAATCATTTCGAACGTCGATGCCGGTCTTGCTGAAGACTTGCTGGAAGAAATCCTGGGTCGATGGCTGCCCGTTTTCTGTTGCTAATTGGCTAGCAACTGCCGCTAGTTGATCAAACGTCTGCGCGGCATTTGCTATCGAAGCGTCGGCAACTAATGTCGCGCTGTCAGGCACAAGGTTTAACAGGTCCTGTCTTGTACCCGGATTAGTCACAACTGTGTGAAACGCACCGTGACCGCCGTCTTTTGCGAAGACGGTGTAGCGCTCTACAACACGGCCGTTGGCAAACGAGCTGGTCATTGCAACCGATTGTGCCGAGTCGGCGCCCGTGGCGTGGAAGAACTCGCGAAACATCGAAACCGGCTTCTGATTCGGTATGGGTAAAGAATCAATCAATTTGGATATCGCAACACCGTCGACAAAACCGAACATTCCGTCGTTATAGCCGATCTGCGTGCGAACCTGCGACAACTGCGGATTGTCAGCAAGCGTTTGGACCTTGCCATCACGAGCGTCCAATACGCTCTTGACGACACTGCTGCTGTTTGACAGAACGATGAGATCGCCGGTAGCAGCGTAAGCGACTGTTTCGCTGTTCGGGCCGCCAAAGACCTTTATTGTGTAGGTGCCATATTGCTCTGTCGTGGCATCTGCTGAGCCCTTGGTACCCTGTGACAGCATTCCCAGTAATCGTCGGAATGTATCTCTGGAGTTGCCGTCCGTCGCTTCTCCGACAAGCGCGAAACCAGGTTCGGGCTTGCCATTCACTATATTCACGCCCGTCAGGGCGACCGCGTAGCTTGCGTCCAGCAGACCCGCGTGGTTTGCTCCCATCAGAAGCAGGGAAGTAGCAGTCGGATTCGTTTTTGAATATTCTTTCCACGCGTCGGACTCTGCAATGTTCAAGGTTTGCGCTCGAAGATTATAAACCTGAACAAAGCCTATAGTTGACGCTGGCAAATAACGCTCCAGATGCGGCGCCTCTGCCTTTGAGCTCGCCGCAAATTTCCAGGCGGCAAGACCGATTACCAGAACACCCACACTCAAGATTACCAACAATGATTTACGGTTTGATAGCATCTCTTCACCTCTTCAAAATCAGAAAACTATTTCATTTCTTTGCGTCCGAACATATATTCAGCGGAGAAATAGAAAGCGGACGTCACAATCAACATCGTAATAATTGGAAGCGGATCGATTTTCGCATAGAGCTCAAGGTTCAACTGTCCCGCCTTCGAGCTGTTAATCACGTTAGTCAAAATCCATTCGAAGATCTGACCGCCCAGGAAATAGAACATACCGATTAGCGAGACTGCTCCGGCGATTACCCCAACCCACCATTTTTCGAAAATCACCGAGAAGAAAAACGTCGCGCTGAAGACCATCAGGCCGATGACGCCTGTCCATAGCGTGCCTCGCAATCCGCTTGCAAGAACGCTGACGAACTGGTGCCAAGTGCCGCTGACAGTAACGCCACTGGCAACGACGACAAGCGCCGCGTAACCAAGGGACAGTGTCGTTATGATCGAGAAGCCCACGCAGACGATTGCCTGGATTGCGCCCACGGCAAATTTGACTAACAGGATTTGACGGCGGCGAATCGGTCGCTCAAACAGAAAGAACATCGAGCGGTTATCGATTTCAGGAGCCACAGCGCCGCCGGCAAAGAACGCGATTAGAAACAATCCCGCTGTTATGACGAACCCCGACTGGACCAGCAGAAACGTTTGCAGGTACTGGTTCGCCATTGAATTGTTCATCACCATAATGTCGAATCGGACCCACTTGTTAAAGGTGAATACCAGGGTTCCGATGATCGCGGGAATGTGAAACGCGACATAAAACGCCAGCCACTTCCATCGCGTCTCACGCCACTCTTTCCACAGCAGTGCTTTTAACATCTGTCCATTCATAACAATTCCTTTTAGGTTTCCTGTACAGCTTTCTCGCGTTCAGCGCGAACCGAATAAACGAAAATATCTTCAAGGGATAACGGAAGAATCTCCGGATCTGTGATACCTTTTCTGGCCAGCAATCGAAGCGTCTCGTCAGTAAAATTTTTGAACGTGACGATCTGTTCGTGACGCAGGTTTTCGATTCCCAGGATGCTGGGGATTTCTGATAGATCCGGCCTTGTGCCGTTCGTCGCAAAACGTACGCGCTTGACCGAAGCCTTCAGCGAATCGACGCTTGATGTCATCAGCAGCTTTCCTTCGTTAATGATGGCGACGTAATCTGCGACTCGTTCGACTTCTTCAACTATGTGAGAAGAGAAGAGGACGGTGCGACCTTCTTCGCCAATCTCGACCACGATGTTTTCAATGAAATCGCGACGGACAATCGGATCCAGTCCGGAGGTAGGTTCATCCAGGATTATCAGTTCAGGGTTATAAGCCAGTGTCAGGGTCAAACAGAGCCTGGCGCGGTTTCCGCGAGAGAGCTGTTTGATGCGTTTTTTCATCGGAAGACCGAATCGCTTCAGCAGGGATTCAGCTTTGGCATCATCCCAGTTTTCGTGGAAGGCTTTGGTGAATTTGACGCTCTCGGCGACGGTCATCCATTCGTACAAATAACGATTTTCGGAAACATAGCCAACGCGTTTTCGAATCTCGACCAGATCTTTATCGAGAGTGCGACCCAATAGGGTCACCTGTCCCGAAGTCGGTCTGAGATGTCCCATCAGCATCTTAATGATGGTCGATTTGCCTGCGCCGTTAATACCCAGAAGACCGAATACCGATCCTTTGGGCACTTTAAGACTGACGCCATTAACAGCCAGGAAATCACCGAATTGCCGGGTCAACGCCTGGGTCTCAATCGCCATCTCGGCCTTGTTTTGTATGTTGACCCCTTTCATCGTTCGCAAACCATTAAGGCTGGCTTCACCTGTTTGTAAACCTACAATGCTCATATCGTTTCTCAATAATTAAGGGTCTATTTGGTTCCTGTCTTTTCCAGGGCTCTGGACGAGATAAATTTTTCCATAACCTGTTCGAAAATGTCTCTCATGTCCTCTTCGTCCAGACTCAGATTGGTGCCTTCGACAATCGCTTTTTCAATCAGTGCACTCAATACGCGTTTTCGCTCGCGTTTTGACATTTCCACGCCCTGGCTTGAGACGAAAGTGCCCTGCCCGTGGCGTTTATAGATGACGCCTTCGAATTCCAGATCGCGATAGGCGCGCGCAATCGTGTTCGGATTCACCGCCAAGTCAATCGCCAGTTGTCTCACGGACGGCAGAGGATCTTCGGGCAATAAGCGGCCCATGGCGATATTTGTTTTTATCTGAGCCATAATCTGCAGATAAATCGGCAAACCGTTTGATGGATCGATTGTTATGTACACTTTTTAATCTTCCGTACCACTGTATTAGCGAACTAATACAGATAACCTGCCAAACGAGCGGCGTCAAGAAAAAGTTCCCACTGTTTCAAAAAAGTGGAGCAAGCATTCAGTCTGCCCACAGTTAAATTCTGTAGCCGTTTAGGTTGTTTCTTCGTCTTAAGTATTGTTAGAGTTCGGTTTCCTGTTCAACCCAATCCAAAATGAGGCAGGTTTAGCGGAGAGAATTCACATGTTGATGAGAAGACTAACGTGCTTAAGTATAATAACCATACTCGTCACCTGCGCTTTCATGCCAGGTGTTTCAGCGGATAAGAAGAAGTTCACGATCGAGCAGATTCTGAGCCCCGGCTATCCATTCGAGCTGGTTTCGGCAAAGAAAGCGGAGCGCATTGCCTGGATCTCTTACGAACGCGGCATGCGAAATGTCTATATCGCTTCCGCGCCTGAATTCAAACCAGTTCGCCTGACCAACTACAACGAAGACGACGGCGTCGATATGTCAACACTGCGAATCTCCGACCATGGAACTGTTCTGGCCTTCGTTCGCGGTCACACGCCAAACAGAGACGGCTGGATAGCGAACCCGACGGCTGATCCAAACGGCGCGGAGCGCGCGGTTTGGGCTATCAAGACAATTCCCGGATCCAAGCCATTTAGACTGGTCGAGGGAACAAACCCCGCGCTCTCACCGGACGGCAAATGGGTACTCTTTGTAAAGGACGGACAAATTTATCGAGTCGCGGTAACATCGCAGAAACCGATATTACCGATTGATCGCGGTGAAAAGCCGCTCTTTAGAATTTTCGGCAATAATGGCAATCCCCACTGGTCGCCCGACAGCACTAAGATCGCCTTTGTCAGCAATCGTACCGATCACAGCTTCGTTGGTGTTTACGATCTCAGGGCGAGAAAAGTCACTTATCTTTCACCTGGAGTCGACCGTGACACAAGCCCCACGTGGTCGCCTGACAGCAAGAGCGTCGCTTTTGTCCGCAGACCCGGAACGCCATTCGGTCAGCAGATAATAGAACAGACAGCAGGTCCGAATCCGACCGGTCCAGGCAACGGCGGCAATCGAAATGGTGGGCGAGGCCAGGTGCCGCTCGGCACAGTCGGGCAACAACAAGCAGGACAACCGGGTCAGGGAGCTGCACAAGGCGGTGGCCAGGGAAGACGCGGTCAAGGTCAAGGCGGTGGTGAGCGCCCCAATGCGATTCCTGGGTTAACGACTGCTGCTTTTAAAGGTGGCTACAACCTTTCATTCTGGGTAGCAGATGCCGCGACGGGACAAGGTCACGAGTTCTGGCATAATAAACCAAACGACCGCACGTTTGTCGCAGCCAATAATTTCAACATTGAATGGGCAGGTGACAACGTCATCTTTTCTTTAGAACCGGAAGAATGGATTCGCTATTACTCGGTTCCGGTTGCCGGTGACAAAGAAGAACCGATTGTACTGACACCAGGTGAAGGCATGGCTGAGCACGTCGGCCTCTCGAGCGATGGTCGCTACCTTTATTATTCGACCAACGCCGGCGACATCGACCGTCGGCACGTTTGGAAAGTTCCGACCGAAGGCGGCACTCCCGTCCAGATAACCAAAGCAGATGGGATCGATACCTATCCGGCCGTGCTCGCATCGGGAAAGAGAGTGGCGACGCTAAACGCTACAGCAGTTCAACCGCAATCAGTTGCGATCTTTTCGTCGGATGGCGGAACGCCCAATGTAATCTTCCCGACATTAGGCAAGGATTTTCCGATTGCCGATGAAGTTGTTCCCGAAAACGTAACGCTGAAAGCAGAAGATGGTCTGGAATTCCACAACCAGCTTTTTCTGCCGAAAGATATCAAACCCGCTGAGCGCAGACCGGCTATGGTGTTCGTTCACGGCGGACCGCAGCGCCAGATGCTGCTCGGGTGGCATTACCTGAGCTTCTATCACATTTTCTACGGCCTGAATCAATATCTGGTTAGCAAGGGCTACATTGTGATTTCGGTTAACTATCGTAGCGGCATTGGCTATGGCAAGAAATTCAGAACTGCGCCGAACACGGGAGCGCGCGGCAACGCCGAGTACCAGGACGTTCTGGCGGCCGGAAAATATTTGCAGAGCCGTCCAGATGTCGATACGAGTCGGATCGGAATCTGGGGATTGTCGTACGGCGGCGTTCTGACTTCGGAAGCGCTGGCCAGAAATTCCGATATCTTTTCCGCGGGTGTCGATATGGCCGGAATCCATCTTTGGGGCAATACGATTGATCCTCAGGATGTTTCCTATAAATCGTCTTCCATCTCTGAAATAGATAAATGGAAATCACCTGTGCTTGTAATTCAGGGCGACGACGACCGCAACGTGAACTTTACACAGGCAATTGGACTCGTTCAGTTGTTGAGAGCGCACAACATTTATCACGAGTTAATCGTTTTTCCGGACGATGTGCACGAAACTCTGCTACACAAACGCTGGCTGATTGCCTTCAACGCGCTGGATAATTTCTTTGATCGTTTTCTGATTAATAAGAAGAGTTAATCGGAATCGGTCTTTTGGAAAAGGCCCGGTGCTTCAATCGACTTGAACGCCGGGCCGATAACAAACGCTTTTTCGCTCGATCCAACCATCAGGAACCCGCCCGGACGCAGAGCATCGTGAACCCGTTTCACAACCTGGGTAGCTGCCTGCGAATTAAGCCCGCTGAGCAGGTTGCTGCAAATAATAAAGTCGTAGCCCTTTTTTATCTGTCGCCAGAAAGCAGGCTCAATTACATTACCTCGTCTGAAGGAGGCCATGCGTTTAATCTCGGGCTTTAATTGCAAAGTCGAGCTTTCCGCAACAGGGACAAAAAACTTTTGGCGTTCCTCATCGCTAACGTTTCTCAGCGATGCCGGTGCATACGTCGCCATGTTCGCAGCCATCAGCGCTTTGCTGCAGAGATCCGTTCCAAGAATTTCGACTTGCCAGCCGTCCATTCGTTTTAGCTTCTCGCGACAGACTACCGCCATTGAATACGACTCTTCACCGGTTGAGCAGGCTACAGACCATATCCGCAATTGCTTGCTCGCTTTGTTCGATTTTATTAGTTCCGGTATTACGTGATCTCTGATGCAGGCGAACTGTTTTGGATCGCGAAAAAACCTGGTGTTGCAATCCGCCACCTCATCAACAAGGGTAAAGAGCTCAGCCTCTGATTTCAGGACGGTATTGTAATAACTAATCTCATCAAAACCGAGTTTTTCAGCCTTGCTTTTAATGTAAGAAATCACCGCATCACGGGAGGCCGGAGTTGAAGTCCAGCCAAAACGTTCGGCAAGCTGCTTCTCCACCATGTAGAGATGCGTCTTACTGGCGGTTTTCTGTGGTGATCTCTTTGTCGGCACGGTTGTCGAGGTGTTTTCCCAGAGAGCTTCGCAGGTTTGCACTCCAGAGAAAACGTTTTCTGACGCGCTTAAATTTAGCGAATCAGCCCTCACTCCTTAACGGTGTTATTGGTCCGCGTGAAATCGCCGGAACGGCCTCCGGTTTTGCTCTCAAGCCTGATATCTGAAATCTCAATCGCTTTATCCAGTGCCTTACACATGTCGTAGATTGTCAGAGCGGCAACCGACACGGCAGTCAGAGCTTCCATTTCTACGCCTGTCTTTCCGTCGGTCGTAACTGTTGAAACAAGTGCGATGCCATTGTCTTTGACTTCTGCTTGAACATCGGCGTGCGATATTGGCAACGGATGACAGAGCGGGATCAGATTCGAAGTCTGTTTCGCCGCCATTATGCCCGCCAGTCTCGCCGTTTCCAGCGGATCGCCCTTTGGTGTTCGCCGTTCGCGAATGGCATTGATAGTATCCGGCTGCATCTTTACAAATCCGCTAGCCGTTGCAGTGCGTTTGGTCACCGGTTTCTCGGTGACATCGACCATCCGGCTCCGGCCTTCATTATCTATATGACTAAAACTCATAATAATTTCGTCATCGTTCGAGCAGAACCACATCGACCAGATCGCCCGGCTTCAGTGGATCAGCACCTGCCGGAGCGATGATCAGGCAATCTGCGGAACGAAACCCCACAAGATCAGACGATCCACCCCACTTCAGTTCCGCCGCCTCAACGCGACCGTTTGTGTAGCTGAGATTGCCGGGCAGATAACTGCGTCGCTCTTTTGTCGGTTTAATTTTGTCCAGCAAAAATGCCTTTACCGTGGGTAACGTCGTATCCGAAGCTCCCATCATTTGCAGCAGAGCCGACCTGACAAACAGATTGAACGTTACTGAGGTCGAAACCGGATTACCCGGAAGTCCGAAGATAAATGTGTAACCAAGCTTTGCGAACACCAGGGGCTTTCCCGGGCGCAACGCTACTTTTTCGAAGAAGAATTCCGCGCCTAGTCGCTTTAAACAGATTTTGACCAGATCGTAATCTCCCATCGAAACACCGCCCGAAATGATCAGTGCATCACAATTGTCTAACGCCGCAGATAGCTTATCGGTCAATAATTCTTCATCGTCAACAACGCGTCCGAAATCAGTTACGGATGCTCCGACGTCGGCGGCATATGCCGCGACAGCAAGGTTGTTGGAGTTGCGAATCTGCGCGACGCCTGGCTTTTCGGTTACGTCAACCAACTCTGTGCCCGTCGCCATAACGGCAACGCGGGGTCTGCGTCCGACAGTTACTTTCGAATAACCGAATGTTGCCAGTACCGCGATCTCGGCCGCTGTGATTCTGGTTCCGTTTGTAATAACGGTCTGTCCCTTCGAAGCTTCACTTCCGGCTGGCGTAACATTCTTTCCTTTGGCTATCGGCTCGTGAATGACCACAGTATCGCCCGAGCTTTCCGTTACTTCAACCTTTTGCACAGCATCCGCGCCATCGGGCAAAGGGGCGCCGGTCATGATCTTTGCTGCTTGTCCTCGTTGCACAGGTTTTTCAAGATGACTGCCGGCGGCGATCATTCCGATAATCTCTAATTTTGCGTTTGCGTTCGTTACATCCTCAGACCTGACGGCGTATCCATCCATCGTCGCGCGCGCAAAAGGTGGAAGATCGATATCGGCGATGCAGTTTTCGCGCAAAATTCGCCCTTGAGCTTCGGCAAGCGGAACCTGTTCAGTATCAAGAGTCGAAATCTGTTTCTGGATAATCGCGAGAGCCTCTTCCGGGGCAATCATGGCTAGTCTCCAAACTTGGCGAGTGCACTGACCGGTGTAAAGCGTCGGTCAAATTAGCACGGCGAAACGATGGTGTCAAACAGCCAAAGAAGAATAAGAGCAGAGGACGCGGATTTAGCGAATGCGGCGGATTAACACGGATTCGAATCCGTGAAAATCGGCTTGATCCGTTTCATCCCACGTCCTTTGCTCTTTTATTAACATTGGTTGACGCGGTTGTGTTATCGACGCACAATTCGACTATTGATCACGGGAGGATACATGAAGAATCTGTTCTTATCTATCGCCTGGGCGATATGTTTTGGCGCCAGCATCGAAGCAATTGACATCACCGGACTGCAACAGATTGGGCCGATAGATCACTATGTACAAACCAAAAACGGCGTTGTCTTTACATGCCGCGATAATTCCCAGGTACAGATTTTCGTATGGGCTCCTGATCTCGTAAGAGTACGCGCTTCCTTTCTGAAACCATTGCCGGAGCGCGATCATTCGTGGGCAATCGATAAAACAGATTGGACCGCTCCTCAATGGAAGATAATTGAAACGAGCGATCATTTTGTCATTACTACTCAGGAATTAGAGATTCTTGTTTATCGCTCACCGTTACTCATTGAATTTCGCGACGCAAAAACTCATCAGGTAATAAATGCGGATGCTCGTCCAATGATGTACGACTCTAAATCGACGACGATTGCTGCCGCAAAAAAACTTGGTTTCGACGAACATTTTTACGGTCTCGGAGAAAAGGCCTGGCAACTGGACAAACGTCGGGGTCAGTTCCAGATGTGGAATTCGGACACCCCCGCATATCACGAAGGAACTGATCCGATCTATCAAAGCATCCCTTTTTATATTGGCTGGCAAGCCGGAACGGCCTACGGCATCTTCTTTGATAACAGTTATCGAACCAGGTTTGACTTCGGTGTCGATTCTCAGGAACACATTGCGTTCGCGGCCGACGGCGGCGAGATGAATTATTATTTCTTTTATGGACCCTCGATGAAGAAGATAATCGGACGCTACACGGAATTGACCGGCCGAATTCCGCTGCCGCCGTTGTGGGCTCTCGGGCATCAGCAAAGTCGCTGGAGTTATTATCCCGAGAGCACTGTCGAAGAGCTTGCTCGCCAGTACAGAGAACGCGACATTCCTCTGGACGCCATTCATCTGGACATACATTACATGAATGGCTATCGGGTTTTTACCTGGAACACAGACCGTTTTCCTGATCCGACGGAAATGATCAGTCGGCTGCGCCAGCAGGGAATTAAGATCGTGACAATCATTGATCCGGGAGTTAAGTATCAACCACCGGATGAAGGCGCAAAGGATGCGACGAAGAATCCTGAGCTTGCTCTGCAGGATAAAAGTTATTACGTCTACAACGAAGGCATTGCCAAAGACTATTTCCTTAAGCGCAAAGATGGCAGCCCATATATAGGCCGGGTATGGCCGGGTGAGAGCCGCTTTGTCGATTTTACTATTCCTGAAGCCAGACGCTGGTGGGGCGATCTGCATCGGGCGCTGTTCGACCACGGTGTGGCGGGAATCTGGAACGATATGAACGAGCCCGCCGATTTCGTCGATCAAACCGGCAAATCGCAAATGGATGTTGTGAGTTATGACGAAGGCGAGCATTCGACTCACGCTAAAAACAGAAACGTCTTTGCCCTGTTGATGGCGCAGGCGACATTCGGTGGTTTCGAGCGACTGAAACCTAATGACCGTCCATTCATCATTACTCGGGCTGGATACGCTGGTATTCAGCGTTTTGCAACCATGTGGACCGGAGACAACAGCAGTACCTGGGACGATCTGGCGTTGAGTATCCCGATGTTCGAAATGCTCGGTCTGTCGGGCGAAACTTTTGTCGGAGCAGATATTGGAGGTTTCGCTGGCAAAGGGAATGGAGAGCTGTTAACGCGATGGTATCAGGTTGGGTTCCTTACGCCGCTTTGTCGCAACCACAAAACAGTCAATGGATACGACCAGGAGCCCTGGAGGTTCGGTAAATACTACGAAGACATAATTCGAAAATATTTAAAGCTGCGTTATCGACTACTGCCATTTCTTTACACAAATCTGGAAGAAGCGCATAGGACGGGCGTTCCGCTGTTCCGGCCGTTGTTGCTCAATTACCAGAGCGATCCAAACACACTAAATATCAATGACGAATATATGATCGGCGACGATTTGCTGGCAGCGCCAATTCTTCGTGCCAATCAGACCACCAGATTGGTCTACTTGCCAGAAGGAGATTGGTTCGATTACTGGACGGGAAAGCGATACGCGGGTGGAACCATGATTCCGGTTGAAGCTCCACTCGACACTACTCCGCTTTTTGTTCGCGGCGGAGCGATCATTCCGATGTGGCCGGAAATGAATTATGTTGGGGAAAAGCCAATCGACCAGATCACATTCGATATCTATCCGTCAGATAAACACACGTCATCGTTCACTCTTTATGAAGACGATGGTTCAACCCCGGCATACAAACAAGGTGTGTTTCGCCGCACGAAGGTTACTTCGACGAAAACAACCGGCGGTTATGAAATCTCGATTGCGTCGCCAGAAGGCAATTACCAACCAGCGCCTCGCAGTTTCATTTTTGCCTTGAAGCCAGCATCGGCAACATCCGTGTTACTGGATGGAAAGACGTTGACCGAAACGGCCGCGACCGGAACTGCGAACGGATGGCACAAAGCAAAGAGCGATACTTTTATAAGGATTAATGACGACGGCAAGCCGCACAGAATTCAGTTAAAGTGACCTCGTGATGAATCAGGTGGCCTGGAAACTTTTGGTTGGTGTGATTGAAGTCGTGCTTTTATCAGTTCTGCCGACCAGGCCAAACCTGCTACAACCAGCAACACCCCAACAAATATTACAGCGATTTGGACTTTCTGCGCTCCGGTCGGTGGTACAGTAGCGCTCCTGACGACTTTGCGTCTGACGAGCTTGGAATCAGTAGATTCAGGATGTTTCTTTTTAATGAAATTCTGGATGTAGCTGGCCAATAAAACCACCACTGGTTCCTGTTCGACAATTGTGAAAAGAGTCATCTGTTTCCCGTTTTTGAAGATCAGGAACACACAATACTGTGATCTGTTTTTGCTTTCGCCTCCGAAACGACGACCGTAATAGACTTCACCAACGTCACCAATCTCACCGGAATGATTGCCTGGCCACAGACAGGGTAATGGACCTCTGCGAATCTTAATTGTTCGATCGGTAATTAAGGTCCTGGTTTTATTGAAACTGGAAACGGTACCGACATACATCACAAATACAGCGATCATAATTATTCCGGGATGCTGAAGAATGGCTGTAACATCAATCCTGAACAGATTCGCGATAACAGTCGTTACCATCACTGTCAGAACCCACCACATGATTAAAACTCTTACCCCTTCCTCCTGCCACTTATAAACAATCACAAGCTCGTCTTGTTTTTCAACAATTGATAAACGTGAAGAAGAATGGCGGATGATTCCGTTTGGTTTTACTGTTTTCGCTAAAGCCATCATTTTGTCAAACCGCTTCGAGCCATTTCTAGCCCCTTCGAAGATGATGCTCGACAATTCTATCGCGCTTAGCGGTGGGCGAGTCAAATATAAAAGTCTAGGCGGAACTTTGATCCCAGCCTGGACGTAAATCTATCCCATCGCGCAGAGCCGATAAAAGGTAGTATTGAGACAGCGCCAACTCATCAGTGCCGCTGACTTTCAAACGATCGTCCGCGAGCGCGAATAAGCCGTAGAATATTTAACTGTCTTGATTTCTTTGACTTCACTGCTCACGCAATAATATATTGAGGCCCACTGGCAATAGTTCTTTTAGTAGTAATTCAAATAAATCCCACGGAATTCAAGGCGGTGGAGCAATGGATAATTGGATTGGTAATTCAATCACTCAAGAGTTGTGGCAATTACCGCTGTTGCTGGTTTATCTCGTGGGAATCTTAATCTCTCTCGCACTTCGCAAACGCGGTCCGACCGCAGCCACCTGCGCAGCTATTGGTTTATTTCTGTTGCTTTTTGCAGACGCTTGCTCGCCCATATGCGGCAATTACATAATCAGTTCTCAGCTGCGGCGTAACTGGAACAACTTAGACGTTAATCACGCGCTGACGATTGTAAGCGTTATCTTAAATATCATCCGCACCGGCGCGTTCGTTTTGATTATTGTGGCAATATTCTCAGGCCGGCAACGCCAGGCAGTTGCTGACTTCAACACGAGACGTATTTAACCTCTTAAAGACCCAGCCAAGTCGTCAGTATTTTCTTTTGCTGATCGTTTGCGCCTGGCATTTCTTTAATCGAATAACCGGTAATTGTCTCTTGTCCAACGGTTACTGGAATCATCTTTAGATTGCCGCGACGCATCACCGCAAAGTTGACAATCGAGCCAATTTTTTGCGACTGCCACATTGTGTTGTAGTTGTTCGACGTAACCTGCTGATCGTTTATCGCGACAATGACATCACCAATATCAAGACCCGCCGCTGCCGCTGCGGATTCTGGCCTTATTCTGGTGATCGCCAGTTGACCATCGGGCAGGATTGTCGGCGCTCCACCAGGAACGGCAGACGGAATCGCCGTGCCAGTGTCTATGCCAATTGACGGCTGCGTTTTGCCAGGTGTTTCCTCTAATGCCAGTCCGGCATACTGAAAGAAATCGTTCCACGGTATTTCGGCTGTTCCTGAAACGTATTTTGCAAAGAAGTCACCAAAATCCGCATTGTTTGGTGCCGCCTCGGCTGTGATTTTCTCGACTGCATCTCGGAATCCATGCTTTTCTTCAAAACCAGGTTTCGGCAAAGCGTAATTCGCATAAAGATAATGAAACACATCTAAGAGATTACGCTGATTGTCGGTCCGATGCCTGATTTCAAGATCCAGCAGGTTGCCAATCAACTCACCCTTGTTGTAATAATCGATTCGATTATTTGCCGCGTTGTTGCCTTGATTCCAGGTGTCCCAACTAGACAACTCGACGCTCATAATCTTACGCCCTGGCGCCAATTGCAGGATGTTGATCTGATCGGCAACTTCTTTAAAATATTCTTCCTCTGACCACAAACCGCTGCGACGCAGCCCAAGCGCCGCCCAGTAACTGGTCATACCTTCGGATACGTAAAGATTGCGCGTGTTCTGCTCGTGTGTGTAATCGAACGGCCCCAGTATTTGCGGGCGAATCCTTTTCACATTCCACAAATGGAAATATTCGTGAGCAACCACAAAGAGAAATCGGCTGTAGTTAGCTCGGCTGGAGTGGGTCCCATTTGCCGAAAAAGTAATATCCGTCGAGTTCAGATGTTCCAATCCGCCAGAGCCATTTCCCGCGCGAGCAGTAAGGAAGAAAACGTATTTCTTGTACGGCGCGCCTCCCATCATTTCGGTCAGGGTGCCGACAATCTTCTTAGTGTCATCCGTGATCTGCTGTTTGTTGTAATTGCCTTTCCCAATGAAAACTATGTAATGCGGAACCCCTTTGTAATCGAAAGTGGTCTGCTCCCAGTCCGGACCGGTAACTACTGAAGCATCGACGAACGTGTCGTAGTCCGGCGCGTTAAATGTATTCGTTTCCGATCCGAATTCCATTCCTGTTTGTGCTTTCCAGTTTGAAGGAGCAACCAGCTTTAAATTGATGGGTCGGGCGACTGGATATGGCGCTTTGCCGACGACGTACATGAACGTTTGCGGTCCGCGCAGGTAACAGTAATCCTCGCTGTAAGCAGTATTATAAAGATTATATTTAACGGTGATTTTGTCGTCTTTGCCGCGGTAGACGCGCCAGGTCTGTTTGTCGATCTTCTCGAACTTGAGAGGAGCACCACTACCATCAGCAGATGAGAATTCCTGCACCTGCCTCCACGCATTCGTAATGTTGTATGAACCCGGAGCCCAGGCCGGCATTGCTACATCGACAGACGGTGTCATAATCGCATCAACATCGATTGATACGTGCAGCATGTGTGTCGTGGGCTGTTTGTCCAATGCCACGGTATACCTGATCGGGGATGCCTGCGCAGCAGCAATTGCAGTAAAGGCAAACAGACAAAACAGTAACGCGGATAATCTGGCGATTCGTCGTTGAAACATAGATGGAGTACCTCGAATCTGAACTGAAGAGGCCATGTATTTATTGTGACTGCGGATTGTAGCACAGGATGCCAGTTCTTTAGAGTTTTGAATGCTTGTCGCAATATGCTAAATTTGAAATCAAGTTTTCTGACGGAATGCCAGGCGTATCGACTTCGCGATTTAGCAACATCGGAGACGGAATGGGTACTTTCATTGTTGTTTTAATAGGCTGGATATTCTCGTTGTGTATCCACGAATTCTCCCACGCGATAGTCGCGTACTGGGGCGGAGATACGTCCGTCAAGGACAAGGGATATCTCAGCCTCAACCCTATTAAATATGCTCATCCGTTGTATTCGTTCGCGTTGCCTCTTTTATTTTTGTTTATGGGCGGGATTGGGTTGCCTGGAGGAGCCGTTTACGTTGACCGCTCGCGCCTCAAGAACAATATATGGAACTCAGCAGTTTCGCTTGCTGGTCCGGCTTCTAACGCTATCCTGGCAATAATCATTGGTATCTTGCTTCAATTCGACGCGATATCATCGAGTCCGGCCGGAGTCGCTTTAGCCTTTCTGGGTTGGTTGCAGGTTTCATCCGTTGTACTGAATTTGCTTCCGGTACCGCCGCTGGATGGATTCGGCGCAATTGCTCCTTTTCTGCCTGACGTCGTTCTCGATGCAACGGCGCAGTATGGCAGCAATGGTGTTCTGCTGATTATGCTGCTTCTATGGTACAGTGAAGGAGCAGCGCGGATGTTCTGGGGCGTAGTCGACACTTTGAGCTCAACAATTGGAATATCTGTGAATATGGCTATGACAGGTCTGGAGCTGTTCCAGTTCTGGAAACATTTGAATATGTAATGTTAGCATTTCGATGTTGCGAACGTTTAACAAAGCGTCGAGGCTGACAATATCAATTCTCTTATCTGGCCTGCACTTTTACGCCAGCCCACAGGGCATCCCATCAAACGGCAAAGTACTGCTGCACCTGAGGCACGAAACCCAGGAACTTAACTTATGCGTATCGACCGGCGCATCCATGATTCTCGCTTATTATGGAGACCGTTGACTCAACTCTTTCGCAATAGCTTTTGTGTTCTTATGAAAGATCAAGCTGCATGATGAAGAAATGGCTTGTCAGGATTGTCGTTGCATTCGTTGCCCAGTTTGTGGCCTTATTTCTCGCTTTCGCGATCAGCGGACTGCTGCGTACAAGAGTCGACCCGATATTGGCCGCACTTGCGCCGGGGATGTTGATATTCAACAATCTTGGAACCCCAAAAGATGTTGTTTTCGACTTTGACCTCTCGATGATGGTGCTCGAGTGGACACTGGGCGTTTTGTTCGACACGGCTTATTATACCTTGTTGCTTTCCGGAGTATTGCGGGCAAAGGCATTATTGACAGTTCCTGGCGATGCCGGACGGAGTTTCAAGTAACCGGTTGCGTCGTTGCGTCATTGATATTCGGCTGAAGAGAAGGAAGAAATGGAAAAAATCTATAAAACGTCTGCGATTGTTGTTGTCACGGTTCTGTTTATTTGCGGTATCAGTTCACTCGCGTATACTCGATCAAGTTCAACAACGACCAATACAGGGCTGAATGGAGCAATTATGTCAACTCATGCAACTGGTCCCTTCGACGTAAAACTGACGCCTCAGGACGAAAAATCAATCGATGCGAATTTCGGCCGATTCATTATTGATAAGCAGTATCACGGAGACATCGAAGGTACTGGCAAAGGACAGATGCTTTCAGCCGGTTCGGCTCAAAGTTCCGGCGCGTACGTTGCTATTGAATTTGTCACCTGCACATTGCAAGGCCGCAAAGGCACATTCGCTCTTATGCACAAAGGCGTGATGACTCGCGGAGTGCCGGATTTGGATGTCAGCGTCGTACCAGACTCAGGTACTGGACAGCTTGTCGGGATCACAGGGAAGATGAATATCAAGATCGATAACGGCAAGCATTCGTATGAGTTCGACTACACGCTTCCGGAAGCTCATTAGATTTCAGATTTGACCTGGTAAAGAGTTTCTCCGGCTTTTGGAACAAGAAGGATTCCTTCGTCTTGGCGATCTTTGAATTCATCCAGCGCTAGATCATCAGGAGATTTGTAGCCCAGGTTCAAACGCTCGCAGCGGGCGTTCGGTATGCCTGTCGCCAGAGTGACCGTGATTCGCGGCGATTCAACACCGGTAACCGCATCGTATTCGCCTTGTCCGCGAAGATGTGTACTATGGGCAAGCACTCCGCCAGGATAATGTTTGAACTTATCCCACTGCTTCAGGAAATAGTCTCGGACGTGATAACCAATCTCGTCGAGCAAAGGCCCATGCGTGAAACTCACCTCATTTATATGCGGAGCATATAGAATCACTTCGCCGCCATCTTCAATGGCGGGCTCCATCTTGTACATGCCTTTCGCGCCGGTCCAAAGGTCGTCATACATTTTTGGCAGAACAGAGACTACGCGCTTAAACGGTTGATTGACCCACCTAATGTGAATTCGGGAAGAAAGATCGGCGGCGGCATCGTAAGCATCTTCTGGACTGCCAATATAAAGCCCCGCCAGATTTTCTCCATTTACAACCATGCTGAAGCAGAGCTTTTGCCGATCAATAAAAGAAGCTGCGCGGTCGATCAAACGGCGTACTGGGGTTTGCTTCACACCGATGACAGAGTAATTCGTGATTACCGCGCCGAGCCAATGCGAAAAGTTGATGACTTCTGGGCCGCCGATGCCGGGAAAGAAATACTTGTTGCCGCCTGAAAACCCAACGACTTCGTGCGGAAAAGTCGGACCGCAGACGATCAGGCAGTCGTAATCCAACACTATTTTGTTTATGCGAACGTTCACGGACTGGCGCATCAATCCGCCTGTCAGTTCTTCGACTTCATCTGTTGCGATCTGGCCAAGAGTTACAAAAGTTTCAGGCAAGTCCCACCGATGATTGAGAATTCTTACATTCGAGTATCGGGTCGAACGTTGTGATGTCGTAATTCCGACTAGCCGATTTATTTCCGCCTCAGTCATTATGCGATGAGTACCGAGGGCTATCAGATAATCAAGACTGGCGGCGTCTTTACCCAGATGCTCGAAGAAGAGGCGGAACATCATTGGTATCGGCGCAGTGCGAGTACCGTCGGGAATGATGATCAGAATCCGTTTACCTGACAATCCCGCGTCAGCGATTGCTGCAGCCATCAGCTCACGGACATCGTCTTCCGTTAGCGATCCCGTTTCTGAGCCTTTACCAATCACCATAGGTCACTAATGCCTCACGCCCGGACGAGGAGCCCAGAAATCGACATCAGCATTCACCCATTCCGGTAACGGGTAACTTGTTGCGGGTCTGATTGCATACAGGTATGAGTCAGAGCTGGAAATTGAATTGGCGGCCAATTCCCGGACCCTGGCGAGCCCGGAATCCCCCAGTGCGTCATCGTATTTGTGATTTTGCGCAGGTGCAGCATCTTTTATATTCACCAGATCATGCAGCGGAGTGAATATCAGATAAGTGCCATTGGACGTGCCTGACAGGACCTGATAGACAGTGTGTGTTGTTGTATCGCCGGCCTTTTTATGAGCTGAGCGGAGTGTCTTTTGCAGCTCTTCATACTCTTGCAGGTGGCCGGGAATCACCGGGTCGATGACAATAGAAAAATAATGAGCCTTTGCAATATCAATCTCAGGACCGCGACTGAGGTCCTGCCGATACTGCGCCAGCAAGGTATCGCCGCCGGAAATCAGATCCCCCTTGTCTCGCAAAATTCGCGAAAGCTCGGTTGCCAGCGCTGTTCTCAGGGAATAGTCTTCTCTCAGAGTATCGATCTCTTCGAACGACTGATACCAAATCAGAAACCAGGTTTGTGCATCTCCGGTTACAGAACTGATCGTTAGATACGGCACCGGCGAACTGTTCCTCACTGCTGCCTGCGCCGTCTGCACATTGAATGTTTCGTATTCGTGCTCGTGCCCGCTGCGTACAAAATCCCTGCGTATCTGCAAAATCTTTAGAGATTGTTGACCTGACTGTTCCTGTGGAAGTGCTGACGCCACCGAGATCAAAAAACAAGTTATGACCAATAAAGCTATTTTCATTGTCTGTTCGCCGCGAAGTAATTTTGTTCGGTTTGACTCTGGTTCAGCCGCTCTATTTCGCGGCTCATCTGTCCAGTCAACATCAAAGCCGCCATTTTGTAATCAGCCGCCAGCGAGTAGAAAGGGTGCCCGAATGTTGCGGGTCGGTTGTGCTCGATGAAAAAGTGGGAATACCAGGCCAATGCGTACGCTACAAACGGGACCGAGAGCAAGTACCACCAATATCCTGTCGTTACGGCAAAAGCGATAATGATCCAGCTTGATAAGGTTGCGATCAAGTGGATTATCCGAGTCATCGACCGACTATGCGCAGCAACGTAATACGGCCAGAACTCTCTGAAGTTTGTGATGGAGTTTGTTTCTGCCATAACGATCTTTGAAGCTTAATGGCGTAAGTCAGCGACCAATGTTTTGCCAGGCTGCTTCCAGCAGCCTTTCCCGAAGGTTACTAGACCGGCTGTTTACAACCGGGTAATAGCGACTGATCTTCTTCATAGGGCGCGTTAGCGTCCTTCTCAGTCTCCTTTAGCAATCAACTATGGCTAAAGCCTACAATGGGAAGCACGCTGAAGCGGGCTAACTGAGGAACTCGCTGCATCACCCGCTCCTAAAAGGAGCGGTCTAGTAACCCTTCGGGAAAGCCTCGTGAACGAGGCTCAAAAAAGCCCGTCGTAAACCTATTACCGATTAATCGCTGGGTCATTTGCTTGATGCCATCGCCCTCTCAGCCGAGATCTACTGAACGTTTTCTACCGCAGGCATGTTTTCACCAAACGGCCATTCTCTGAGACGTGCAGATCGCCACAGAAAGATTACCACACCTACTAATAATACAATGATAGCAGAGATGATTGATGCAAGAGATTTTGGTCGCTCGATCAGAACATACAGGAACCCGGCCAAAGCGAGAATCGCAGGCGCAGGATAAAGCCACATCCGAAATGGTCGTTCGCGGTTTGGCTCTCGTACTCTCAGAACAATTACGCCAACAATTTGCGCCATAAACTGGATCAATAGCCTGAGAACAACAAGAGCTGTAACCAGATCGGCTAGCGTGAACAGACAAAAGAACGCGGTCACCGCGCCCATCGCCAGCAAAGATACCGTCGGAAATCGATGAACCGGATGAACTCTGGCAAACGCCTTGAAGTAACGGCCATCAACAGCCGCCGCATAGGGGATTCTGGAATACCCAAGCAACAATGAAAATACAGAAGCGAATGCGACCCATATCATTAATATCGTTGCTATCGATGCCGCAGTGCCGCCGTACAACTGCTGCATGAAGGTCGAGATTATATATTTGTTGGCGTCAGGTTTTGCGGGAGTAATGAAATCTCGCCAAGGGATTACACCCAGGACTCCGATGTTCATAACAATGTAAAGGACGGCGACAAACGCGATGGAGATGAGAACAGCGCGCGGTATTGTGCGGCCAGGATCTTTCATCTCGCCGCCGATAAAGCAAACGTTGTAATAGCCCCAATAATCGTAAACCGCCACCAGCATCGCAGCGCCCAATCCGGTAAAGAATCCGCTGTTGAGCGTGAATGCGTTTGGCGGAAAATCGAATGCTTTTGCCGGATCGAAATGCGTAGCTCCAGCATAAATAACCCAGATGATCGCCAGGAATACACCAGCCCAGAGAAACGAAGAGAGCTTTCCGATCAATCCGATTTGCCGGTAAAGCAGGATGACGGCTACGGCGACTGCGCCCATCGCGAAGAAGGTATATGAGGCGACTGTTACGCTCAGTCCAAACGAGCCAGCATGAAATGTGTGCGTATAAAATTGCCGGCCGAGCGAAGGCCACAAAAACGATGCATAACCGGCTAAACCAACACAGCCTGATGCCATGGATAGAGGAGCGCTGAAGGTCAACTGCCAGACATACAGGAATGACGTTAGTCGTCCCCACTTCGGTCCGTACATCTCCTGCAGGTAACGATACGGACCACCGGCTTTAGGCATCATTGCGCCAAGCTCCGCCCATACCAATCCATCGCACATTACCAGGAAAGCAGCGATGATCCACCCAAGCATCGCCTGGGGGCCGCCCATTGCTTTGACTATCAGCGGGATTGTGATGAACGGTCCGACGCCGATCATGGCGTTCATGTTCAGCGCCACGCCATTCCAGAGCCCGACGCCGCGGATCAACTGTGGATTGCTCTCCTTTGGTTTCATCCAACTATTTCAGAGGATAAAGTGATAGACGTTCTGTTAACAGATTAAAAAACCTGTCAGCATCGATTGCCGTGGCAACCTGCGCTTTCAACTCGCGTTTGGTAGTGCCCCATATATCGCAGACGGTTCGTCCCATCGTCAGCTCGCTTGTGATTTCAATCTCCACCGCCATCGGTTTAATTGTCAACAAAGATCTATCGATTACCGCCGCAACTGCGCACGGATCATGCAGAGGCGGACCAGCCATTCCGTATTTCAAACGGTGATGTCCCTGAAAGAATTCGATCAAACCGACAACGATATCTGCCAGTGGTGTTCCGATCGCTTTGATCTTTGCGACTCGTTCAGGAGTAGCCAGTGCCTGGTGCGTTGTGTCCAGCCCAATCATAGTGACGGGAATTCCGGAATCGAATACGACCTTGGCAGCGTGCGGATCGACATAGATGTTGAATTCAGCCGATGGCGTCACATTGCCTTCGTAAATTGCGCCGCCCATCAGGACGATCTCTTTAACTTTGTCGACTACTTTTGGCTCGCGTATCAGCACCGAAGCGATGTTTGTCAGCGGTCCCGTCGGCACTAGAGTGATCGGCTCCTCGCTACGCATCACCTGATCGATAATGAAATCGACCGCATGACGCGAATCGAGCGGGCGCGTCGGTTCTGGAAATTTGGGGCCTTCCAATCCTGATTTGCCGTGAACATGTTCGGCTGTATAAAGTTTGCGTACCAGGGGTCTGGGCATTCCGGCAAATACCGGAATGTGATGCAGACCGGCAACTTCGCAAACACGCAAAGCGTTATAGCTGGTTTTATCCAGTGGAACGTTTCCGGCTACCGTGGTTATCCCCAATACCTCTAGTTCGGGCGACGCGCACGCCAGCAGTATCGCCAGGGCATCATCGTGCCCGGGATCACAATCGAGAATGATTTTTTGCGCCATAAGTGTAGAATGTGTTGATCGATTTATTGTAGGTGTCATCCTAGCAAATTGAAGGGTTATAACAAAATGAAAGCAGGCTTGGGCATTCTTATGATTTTCCTGTCAACCATTTCTACGATACCGAACACAAAAGGGAATACCCCTGTGTCGCGCGACGACCAGATTGCGCAGGCGGCCACTGCGATGCGAGACAAATTGGTTCAGACACGTCGTTACCTGCACGCGCACCCGGAGCTTTCGAACAGGGAAGTGAATACCGGAAAGTTTGTTGCAGATCGATTGCGAGAAATCGGGTTGACTGACATCAGAACGAATGTGGCTCGCAACGGTGTCGTGGCGTTGCTTAAGGGCGGGAAACCAGGTCCGGTTGTCGCAGTGCGCGCCGACATCGATGCCTTACCTATTCAGGAGATGCACGATTTCGACTTCAAATCGCAGAACCCGGGTGTGATGCACGCTTGCGGTCACGATGCGCATACAACGATTGAGTTGGGAGTGGCCGAACTCCTAATGAAAATGCGCGACCAGATTCCCGGTACGATCAAATTCATCTTTCAGCCAGCCGAAGAAGGTCCGCCAGAAGACGAAGAAGGCGGCGCTCCGTTGATGGTGAAGGAGGGAGCGCTTGAGAATCCAAAGCCGAATGCCATATTCGGACTGCACGTTATGCCCACGCTCGAAGTCGGCACAATTGGATACAACTCTGGCCCGGCGATGGCCACGGCTGATCGATTCGTCATTACTCTGAAGGGAAAGAAGGTTCACGGCGCTTACCCGCATCAGGGAGTTGACACAGTTGTAATCGCCGCAGAGGCTGTGAGCGCTCTGCAAAAGATTCGCAGCCGTCGCATCGACACGCAGGAGCCGATGGTTCTGACAATCGGCAGCATTCACGGTGGCAATCGGTTCAACATCATTGCCGACGAAGTCGTAATGGAGGGGACGCTTCGAACGCTCAACGAAGATGTGCGCAAGCAGGTCCACAAGATGATTGAGCAGACGTTGTCCGGCGTGACTGAAGAATACGGAGCTACGTACACATTCAAGATTAAAGAGCTGGCGGCGCTGACTTATAACGATCCAAAACTGGTCGAACAGACTCTTCCGACTATGAAACGGATAATGGGGAATGACAACGTCTTGAATCCAAAGCCACAGATGGGGGCAGAAGATTTCTCGTATTACGAAAGGGTTGTTCCGGGATTCTTCTATTTCCTCGGCGTGGCGAATCAGAAAAAAGGCATTACTGCGATGATTCATACTCCGGAATTCGATTTGGATGAAGATGCTCTGGTGATCGGCGTCAAACTGATGTCCGGCGTGCTATTGGATTATATGGAGCACGGCGGAAAATAATGTAGGGGCAGGGCTGGTCCCTGCCCGGATTGCCGAAAGGCAATTAAACGTTAGAATAACCACCGAATTCATCGTGCTTCGCACGATCCGGGCAGGGACGAGCCCTGCCCCTACATATTAAATGATCGATTTAGTTGTCATAAAAGACTTAGAAGGGATGGTCGGCCGGGAGTTCGTGTCCACACACGAAGAAGACCTGATCGCGAACTCGGCCGATGCGCTCAAGCAACCCCATAGACCTGACATCGTTGTTTTCCCGCGGACCGCTGTTGAGATCGCCGCGATAATGAGGCTCGCTAATCAAAGGCTCATTCCCGTTACTCCACGTGGAGGTGGCGTCGGCTATACGGGCGGATGTGTTCCGCTTCACGGCGGCATCGTCCTTAATCTGAGCCGAATGAATCAGATTCTGACAATCGACGACGCCAATATGTACGCAATCGTCGAGCCCTGCGTAATAACTAAAACTTTGATGGATGCAGCAGATGTGAAAGGCCTATTCTATCCACCCGATCCGGCCAGCATGAAGGAATGCACCATCGGCGGAAATGTCGCCGAAAATGCAGGCGGACCACGCTGTGTCAAATACGGCACTACAAAGCAGTACGTTCTTGGAATCGAGTTTGTGACTCCAACCGGTGAAATCATCATGTCCGGTGGTCCAACTCCGAAAAATGTTGCGGGACTTGATCTTCACAGCTTGATGATTGGATCAGAAGGCTTGCTTGGCATTATGACCAGGATATGGCTGCGCCTGATTCCGAAACCAGCGGCGAAACGAACGCTGAGAGCTTGTTTTCCTACTGTGCGAAATGCCGCCGAATGTGTGACGTCGTTTGCCGGGAAACGTATGACACCATCTGCGCTGGAATTGATAGATCAGTTGAGCATCAATGCGGTTGAAGACGCCCGCAATTTCGGATTGCCTCGCGATGCCAAGGCAATGCTCATTATCGAAGTCGACGGCAGCGTACCAGAGGTCGAGCGTCAGGCAGGTGTTGTCGAGCATCTCTGCCTTGCGCACGGCGGATACGACCTGATCGCCGCAAAGAATGACAATGAAGCTGAAGAGTTGTGGGAAGTACGTCGGGCAATATCGCGATCGCTGATGAAATACGGCAACAAGAAGATCAACGAAGATATTGTAGTTCCTCGATCGCGCATTCCTGAGCTTTTCGATCAACTCGCAGTCATAGAGAATCGCTATGGATTGCTGATTCCATCGTTTGGTCATGCAGGCGACGGCAATATCCACGTCAATGTGATGCTGGATCAGAACGATCCCGACCAAGTCGAACGCGCGCACAATGCTGTAAAAGAGATTATGAAGGCCGCCGTCGATCTTGGCGGGACGATCAGCGGTGAGCACGGTATTGGCTACACCAAGGCGGAATATATGCCGCTTGCCTTTTCACCTGAGACTATCAGCACGATGGAAAAGGTTAAGCGCGCCCTTGATCCAAACGGCATCTTAAATCCGGGAAAGATGTTCCCAATCGGAATAAGAGCGAAGGATTGTTGATTGGACAATTATGGCAAAGGATCCGGCTCATATTCGCAACATAGGAATTCTGGCGCACATCGACGCCGGGAAAACAACTCTCACGGAACGAATACTTTTCTATTCAGGTTCGGTACATAAAGCAGGCGATGTCGATTCCGGAAACACGATTACCGATTACCTGACACAAGAACGCGAGCGCGGGATCACAATCACATCCGCGGCGGTAACTTATCGATGGAAAGGTCACACAGTCAATCTTATAGATACTCCTGGTCACGTCGATTTCACCATAGAAGTAGAGCGTTCGTTAAAGGTCCTGGACGGCGCTGTTGCTATGTTTGATGGCGTCGCAGGCGTTCAGCCGCAATCGGAAACAGTCTGGAGACAGGCCGAGAAATTCAAGGTTCCTCGCCTGGCATTTATTAATAAGATGGACCGCGCAGGCGCAGATTTTGAACACGCGGTCGCGACAATAGACGAACGGCTGAATGGTCATTGCGTACCGATTCAGATTCCGGTCGGCGCTGCCGAAGATTTTACCGGGATCATCGATCTGGTTCGAATGGAATATTTCGTCAACGATGAATCCGATTTCGGGGTCGATTACAGATGGGAGCCGATCCCGGCTTCAGAGCGAACAAGAGCAGAACAGGCTCGCAGTCGAATGATAGAGGCGCTCGCCGATATTGATGATGACATTGCGGTGAAATTCCTGGAAGGCAATGACGTTAATGTCGCTCAAATTAAAGCAGCGCTGAGGCGGGCCTGTATCGAGCGAAAATTCACGCTGGTCATGTGCGGATCTGCATTTAAATATCGCGGCGTTCAGCCGGTAATGGATGCAGTCATCGATTACTTGCCGTCGCCGCTTGATATGCCGCCGGTAGTTGGGATTGATGGAAAGACGATCAGGCGCGCAACGATTGGGGATCCATTTTGTGCGTTGGCATTCAAACTAATCAACGATTCGTATGGGCAGATGACGTTCATTCGCGTTTATTCTGGCCGGTTATCAGCGGGCAGTTTCGTCTACAACAGCAACACGAAACAGAAAGAGCGCGTGGCTCGGTTGGTTCATGTTCAAGCCGACAAACGTCAGAACGTCGATGAAATTTCGGTCGGAGATATCGCGGCGATCATCGGATTACGGAATACGCTGACCGGTCATACCCTTTGTGACGAATCAAAGCCAATCCAACTAGAGATAATGCAGTTTCCTGATCCCGTCATTTCTATTGCCATCGAACCAAAACGCAATGCGGATCAGGAAGCGCTGGCGCTCGCACTGCGCAAGATCGCTGCGGAAGACCCTTCGGCGCGTTTGACTCGCGATGAAGATACAGGACAGAACATATTGTCCGGTATGGGAGAGCTTCATCTGGAGATTCTGGTTGACCGCCTGAAGACGGAGCATCACGTCGAAGCAAACATCGGCAAGCCGCAAGTTGCATACAGAGAAACGATCACAAAGACAGCGGAATACGATCACACTCACGACCGGCAGATCGGGCAGGTTCACCAGTGGGCGCGGTTGAAGCTTCGTTTGGAACCGCTCTCGCGCGGCCAGGGATTTGAATTCAAAAATAACGTGCAGGATATCACGATTCCCAAGGCGTTTATTGAATCGGTAGAAGACGGAGTTCGCAATGCGGCCGAGGGGGGTGTCTTGCGAGCTTATCCAATGGTTGATTTGCGAGTGACGCTGGAAAAGATGTGGCTTCATCAAAGTGATTCGACTGATCTGGCGTTCACGGTGGCCGCTCACGAAGCATTTCGTCACGCTGCGCATGAGGCAGGACCGGTGTTGCTAGAGCCAGTGATGGAGGCAGAAATAATTACGCCAAATGATTATCTGGGAGCCGTCATCGGCGATCTGAATGCAAGGCGCGGGTCAATTCAAAAGATAGAGGAGCAAGGAACCTCGCAAGTTATCACCGCGATAGTTCCTTTGTCCAAGATGTTCGGCTATTCCACGACAGTACGATCTGCTACGCAGGGCCGCGGAACGTTCACCATGAAATTCTCGCATTTCGAACCTGCAATGCCGTAAGCATTCAGTTTATCTCGAAATCAAGTAAAGATAGGCGCGGAGCAGGAAGAGAAGAATCGATCTCAAGTTTATCTTCCAGTGGAAGAAAATATGGATCGAGATATGACAGAAGGCTGGGAATCAGTACGCCTCTATACTCATCCTGATTCAGACTTCGTAGTTTTTCGCAAGCTCGGCGATATTGCGAGAGAGCAGGTTTTGCCCTTTCGCGCGAACGATGCAGAAAAGCCGCTGCGATGTGAATGATAGCCTGATAAAAAGTCTTATCCGCTCCCTTCGGCAGCTTCACCCACAGTTGTTCCAGCTCTTCGTGCGATTCAAAGTACAGCCCTTTGTTGAATAGCTTCAAAGCCTCGATATATTCGATTGCATATTGGCCCGGCGGTACCTTCGCGTGAGTGCTCAAATCAATTCTCCAGCTCGACTGTCTTCTACTTGGCGAAGGTCACTCCGCTGATTTCGATTCGGACATCCCCGATCTGGTCATCTACGACCTTTGTAGGAAGTGTTGTGACGATCAGTTGAAAGGGAAGCGATGTTCCTGCTCGCATCGGCCCGGGCCGGTTTTGCGTCGGCATCCAGACATACACCTGTTGATTTATCGGTTTGCCTTTTGAATCGACCATCGGTTTGCCTTCCATATCAACCGTATAACCGTGCAATTCGATTCCGGTCACCGTCCGATTGCCGCTATTGGCTATCGTGCCGGTTAGGCTTAACTGCGTCGTCTTCAATGCCGTTTCCGAGCGCAGTTTGTGATCGACTACGGCCTGCAACTGTCCCTTGCCGACATAATCATCGTATTCTTTATTTCCTGGTCTCAGTGCGTTTTCAAGCCGGGTCGGTACCTGCTTTGGGCGACAAGATCCGGCCATTAACGACAATACTGCAACTAATAAAACCAAGAGAAGAGTTCTTACTCTTCTCCGATCGTTCACACTAATCTCTTTGAATGTGTTCATCACACGCGTTGCCTGTTTCTGTTAAAGTGAATCAGCGCCAGATATATCTTATAGCAGATTTGCTATTCGCCGCTAATAATCATGCGGGAAACTTTGAGAGTCGGGGCCGCCGAAGTCCCTCGGAAGTCCAGATCGTTTCCGACCATCTCTATGTCCATCAGCATGTCTTTCAGGTTGCTTGCGACAGTGATCTCTTCGACCGGAAAGGTCAACTGGCCATTCTCAATCCAGGTTCCGGCCGCACCGAGAGAAAAATCTCCATTAACCGTGTTCACGCCGAACCCGAAAACATCGGTCAGGTACAATCCATTCTTTACAGAGCCGATTATTTGCTCCGTGGTAAACGTTCCGGGCTCTATGAAAAAGTTGTTGTGCCCAACATGCGGCGCGCCGGTTAAACCGCGCGAAGCGTTTCCGGTCGATTTCAGCCCCAGCTTCTTTGCCGTATAAGTGTTCAGCAGATAGCTGCGAAGCACTCCTTTTTCAATCACGACCGTTCGCCGTATCGGCAAGCCTTCGCCGTCGAATGGTCGCGAGCCGAGCCCGCTCTCAATCGTGCCGTCATCGATTACGGTCAGGGCATCGGAGGCGACTTTTTCTTCCAATTTTCCGACAAGAAAAGATGCTTTGCGAAAAACCGCATCGCCGGATGTTGCCGAGAATATATACCCGAGCAGATCGCGGGCCGTCATCTGATCGAACACAACCGGCGCGTCCTGAGTTTTGACCTTTCGCGCTCCCAATCTCTTCAACGTGCGCTCAGCCGCGCGTTTTCCGATTGATTCGGGATTTTCCAGCGCGGAAAAGAAGCGTTTGGAATCGCCCCACGAATCTCGCTGCATCTGCCCCGCATCAACCGCGACAGGAACTGTCGAAAGTGCACAGCGCGACCTGCTATATTCGCCGGCAAACCCAAGCGAGTTAGCAAGCACCATCTTTCCCGTCGAAGAATCGAAATTTCCGCCTTCGCTGTTGGTAATTCGTGGATCAAAAGACAGTGCAGCTTTTTCGGCTTGCTTGGCCAGATTGATCTTCAGATCCGTAGGTAATTCTGCGATTTGTGGATCATATAGCTTGAGATCGGGAAACTCGTGCGCCAATTCCGCAACGGGCGGCAGTCCCGCGGTATCGTCCACGGAAGTCACTTTCGCAAGACCGATCGCTTCGTCGATTAGATTGCTGAGCGCCTTTTCATCAAAATCTGAGGTGGAAACCGAGGCCTGTCGTCCTTCATATAAGACTCTAAGCCCTATTCCGCGACTGGTTGATTCCTTCAAAGTCTCAACCTCGTCAAGACGGACCTGGACAGAGAATTCAGTCGCGTCGCTTATGATCACTTCGCAGGCGGTTGCGCCTTTGTCGATAGTTTGCTGAACGAGCCGATTAGCGAACTCTTTTGTAACTTGCATAGGAAAAGAATCGTCAGGTGTGCGCGCGGGCGAGGGCCAATTGTCCACACTGCCGTCTGGACGGCTTGACCTCCTTTTAATTCCCTCACGCTGAGGTCCTGAGCTCTGGTTTATCCTCTAGTTCCGCCTACTGTCATTTCTGAAATCTTTACGGTCGGTAAGCCGACGCCGACAGGAACGCTCTGGCCATCTTTGCCGCAGACTCCGACGCCCTCGTCGAGCTCGAGATCCGCGGCTACCGCAGTGACTTTTGTCAGCGCATCAGGCCCGTTCCCAATTAACGTCGCTCCCCGGACAGGAGCCGTGACTTTACCGTCCTCGATTAAATAAGCCTCGCTGGCGGAAAATACGAACTTTCCGTTTGTTATATCAACTTGCCCGCCGCCGAATTGGACGGCGTACAAACCGCGTTTTACACTGCGAATAATTTCATCTTTGGTCTGATCACCGGCGACCATAAAGGTGTTGGTCATTCGCGGCATTGGAACATGCTGATAGCTTTCGCGCCTGCCATTGCCAGTCGGTGGCACATTCAGCAGTCGTGCCGAAAGCTTATCGTTTATATAGCCCTTCAAAATTCCTTTTTCGATCAGGACCGTTCGCTGAGTCGGTGTGCCCTCGTCGTCGATATTCAGCGAGCCGCGTCGATCCGGAATTGTACCGTCATCAATAACGGTACAAACTTCAGAGGCGACGCGTTGACCGATCAGACCTGAAAAGGCCGAAGTTTTCTTGCGATTGAAATCTGCCTCGAGACCGTGACCGACCGCTTCGTGAAGCATCACACCGGGCCAGCCTGGTCCCAGCACTACTTCCATAACTCCGGCCGGAGCATCGATAGCTTCCAGCTGCATCAGAGCCTGATGAGCAGCTTTGCGGGCGAAATATTCAGGCGTCAGGTTATTGTTATAGAAATCTATTCCAACCCTACCGCCACCGCCTGATCGACCTATCTGCAGATTGCCGTCATCATCGGCAATGCAGGTGATGCCGAATCGCGTCAGTGGCTGTACATCCCCGGCCAGCACTCCATCGGAAGACGCGATCATAATGACCTTATATTCGTCGGCGAGCCCGGTCTGCACTTCCCGGATGCGTTTATCGTACGTGCGCGCGGCGGCGTCGGCTTCGCGCAAAAGCGCGATTTTCTGTTCCAGCATGACCTCGGTCATAGGCGTTTCGACCGGGTAGAGGTTGTGCATGTTGGTTTGTGGTTTGACGTGTATTCCGTTTGTGGGAGAACCACCCGCGATATAGGCTGCGGTCAGCGCAGCCTGTTTAATACTTTCGATTGTTATTTCGTCGGTATAGGCAAATCCGGTTTTCTCGCCTACGACTACACGAACGCCGACGCCCTGTGAAATTGACTTATTGGCTGATTTTACAATCTGCTCTTCCAGGCTGACGCTGTTTACAATCAGGTATTCAAAATAGAGATCGGCGTAATCGCCCCCTCGTGAAAGTGCAACACCCAGCAGATCTTCCAAATCCGAAGTAGTAATGCCGAACCTTGTGGCGAAAAACTCAATTCCTGGATTCATCCTGCTATTCCATTCCGTTCTATCTAAATACGGCCCGCCTCGATGTCATGCCGTTTTTTCTCCGATGTGTAATGCCGCGATTCCGCCCGAAAGGTTGAAATATCGCACCTTGTCAAAACCAGCCTGCTGCATCATCGACGCCAGAGTTCGTTGATCGGGAAAGCTTCTAACCGAATCGGGCAAATATTGATAGGCAAAATCGTTGCCAGATATCGCCTTGCCGATCCTGGGGAGGATTTTAGTGAAATAGAACCCGAACATTTGTCTGAAAACCGGCAAAACCGGTTGGGAAAATTCCAATATTGCGGCTCTTCCATCCGGTTTCAGAACCCGAAAAATCTCCTTCAACCCACCAACGACGCTGTCCAGATTTCTTAATCCGAACGCTATCGTCACTGCGTTAAAGCGATCATCTGCAAACGGCAGGTTCAATGCGTCTCCTTCAGAAAGCCACACAGGACGATTGCTTGCGCGAGTTTTCTCTAACCCGTGGGTCAACATCGGATGGCAAAAATCGCAGCCTATTGTGCGTACGTATCGACCCAATTCCAGTGACAGATCGCCTGTTCCACAGGCTATGTCAAGCGCTACTGCTCCCGGTGACTCCAGAACGTCTCTGAGCTTTCTGACGGTAAAACGCCTCCACAACCTGTCAATATTTCCGGAGAGCACGTGGTTTAAAAAGTCATAGCGCGGAGCAATGTTGGAAAACATTTCCCGCACTTGGACCGATTTTCCCGTGCTCAGTTCCAGATTCCGATTCATTAGGCAATTCGTAATCACCGCTAACCAATGCACTTCCGCGGCAGATTATCATATATCTGTTTGAAAACAATTTTAAACAGGCAAATAAACATTATAACCCTACCCGTTAATCGCAACAAAAAGAAAATCTACGCTTTTTTGTATTTGTGCAATTATTTCATATAAGGGATCCGGTCAAAAATGGAACAAGTGTCACAATTAAGATTGACTAAAAATGATTGAAATCAATGGTAGCGATTGCCTGAAAATGCCCCTACACTGTCCGTTCATTTTTGGGCCGAATGATTCCGCGAGGCAAAATATGTTGAGGTGTGTTGCAATAGCTTGTCTGTTTCCACTTTTATTCACGCTCTGCAGTCCGCGAACAGATCCGAATCTGAACAGGGACAAGCGAGGCGAAGCCATAAAGCTCGTTCAGGAATCGCCTGGCCCCGATAAAACTCACAAGGTCATTGACTTTACATCACAGGCTTTGGGAATGATGCGAGCATCCGGAACACCCGTTGTGGACTATGGCTGGAGCGCGGAGCTGGTCAGCGGCTCGTCACAGATATACACGGTGCGGTTCAGTTATAAAGAGCGCGATATTATGAAGGAAGCCCTTTGGACCGCCGATATCGTCACCAAAGAAGTCAAGATCAAGAACACCGAAGCCCGCAAATATACCTGGTCTTAAAAAAGTAGCTAATAACAAAAAAAAACCGCAGAGAAATAGAAGGGTTTCCGGCTATTCCTCTGCGGTAACACAGTAGACTAGAGCTACTATTTGTGTCGGCGTCTTTGGCGCTAAACTACAGCGAAATCTTTAGATGGCTTATAATGGCACTGAAGAGGGCAGTTGGCTGCATTTGTAGAAAAGAGGAAAAGTTTGGCGGAAAAACGACCAGTTCCCATTTCAGAAGCTGAGAAAAAAGCCAAAGATTCTTCGGCCCGCCTCTCGATCGCTGTCGCCGGCTTCCTCATTATCATAAAGACTATTATCGGTATCCTGACCGGGTCAATCAGCGTCTGGGCATCTCTGCTGGATTCCGCGATGGATATTGTCGCGTCGATAGTTAACCTGCTGGCGATAAGAGCTGCCGCCAGACCCGCGGATGAACACCACGCGTATGGGCACGGCAAGGCTGAGTCATTAGCCGCCCTCTTCCAATCCATCGTTATCGCGGCTTCGGGCGTTTTCCTGATTCGGGAAGCGGTAATCCGCATCTTGACCCCGGTTCAGATCAGATCTGAATGGCTGGGGATATTAGGAATGCTTGTGGCCGTTGTTGTAAGCATCGCCCTGGTCGTCAGGCTCACTAAAGTTGCGGTTCAAACGGACTCGCTGGCAATCAAATCGGATGCTCAGCATTACAAGACTGACATTTATACTACGTTGAGCGCTTTGCTTTCGCTTCTGATTAGTTCTCTATTCCATTTGACGATTGCCGATCCCGTGATCTCGATTGCTATAGCGATTTACATTATCTGGTCCGCAATATGGCTCGCCAAAGATTCAATTGATATTTTGATGGACAAACGTCTGCCTTCCTCAATTGACGAGCAGATTGCCGGAATCATCGGGCGTTACGAGCCGTTCGGTGTTCTCGGATTTCACGATTTGCGGACTCGCCGGTCAGGGTCCATTAAATTCATCGATCTCCACCTGGAGGTCGAGCACGACAAGAGCTTGAAAGACGCTCACGAAATTACGGAAGAAGTTTTGCGCGTGATTGAGAGCGAAATCCCGCGTTCTAAAGTGCAGATACACACTGATCCGGGTCGATATAGCGAACATCAGGATGACGTAAGGTCTTTTTTGTCGATCGATTCTCATTAGCGGATCGATTTCAATTCAACGTTTTCAACGAACGATTTTATGAAGAAGATTTTAGGAAGACTCTTGTCCCTTGCTTTGGCGATAACACCGATTGTCGCGACAGCTCAATCTCAGACAAAAAAAGAAACTGCCGTGGCGACTGATCCATTTGTAAGGCTTAATGATGCTTTCAGGATCGAATACAGCAAAGCGAAAACGGCCGCTCTCGCCAAGGCAGGACCATTAATCATTGTCGAAGGTAATAACGTCGTCCTGCTGCGAAACGGCCAACGAACGGAGTCGCAACTGCTGCCGCCGATTTATCATTCGCTTAAGGCGGTCGCACACATTCCATTCGCGGTGTTTCTGATCTTCAGCCAATCGGTAACAGATCGGATTACGGACGAAAGGGTTACGGAACTGCAGCGCTATCGCGAATTGATCGAAGGCGCTCGTGCTGACACGTATGAAAGAGGATTCACCGACGTCCAGCTTCAACGACAACAGAAGATAATCAACGAGTCCCTTTCATTCTTTGATGCCGCGCTTAAGAACCGTCAGGTTACAGACAACCAACTGACTGAGTTCACCAGACGAATGAGCCCACTATTACTGGCTAACGTGGACGAGGCCGCTCAGGCGGAACTTAACGCTCTGCATTCCGCGGTAACTGGCTGGCATAACCAGATGAGCGCAAGCGAATGGAACGCGATGCACGTTGTTATTATCAGCGCTCACATGCCGCGCGAAGGTGAGGTTACGATGCAGTACTTTATGCGCCTTCTCCATGAACCCTTCGAAGGACATCGAATCATTTTTGCGGAAGGCCTCTGGGAAGAACCAAAGGCCATCGATCTGCTGGAAACGCATATTGTAGATGGCGGTGCCGGCGCCGCTTTCTTTGGCGACTATATGCGGATGCACCGCGATCTACTTTCCGATGCAGCGAAGACTTACATAGAAAAAAAGCTGTTCCCCTAGTTTCTGTTCGTAGTCCCGCCTTCAGGCGGAAGATGAAGAGAAAGATTTCGGCTAAAGCCGGGACTACGAACGAATTCTTTAAGTGAACCGCGCGATCCATCCGGGCTCGCGCGCCTGTTCCTCTTCCAGCCGTCTGAGCCTTGCCGCCATCACTGCTGCCCGTCCCAGGTACCCGATTGGACGTTTGGGATCGTCTCTGCTGACGACGGGCAATCGACCCACATCGTGGGATAACATCTTTGACACGGCTTCTTCCAGCAGCTCGTCGGGATAAGCGACGATCAGGTTTCGCGAGCCTGCGTCCAGTACCGTCTTGTGCCCATTGCCGTCGGTTTTATTATCCAGGGCCCTCAACACGTCTCCACGAGTTACTATGCCGACCAGTTGCCCATTGTCATCAACAAGCAATGTGCCCTGGCGACGGCTGATCTCCGGATCGTTGCGCGCAATTCGGTCAGATAGTTCGGTAAGCTTCATCGACGCCGGGATTAGGGGCGCTCGCGGATCCATAACCTCACCGACTCGCAGAAGAGCCAGAGGATCAACGCTATATTCGCGCGTGATATGATAGCCGCGCCGAGCAACTTTCTCAGTCAATATCGAGCGCCTCATCAACATTACGGTAACGCCGTGGGCGGCAATGCAACCAAGCAATAATCCCGGAACCACGTTCAGATCGTGAGTCAGCTCCAGGGTAAACACTATTGCGGTTAACGGACAGCCCATCGTTCCGCCCATCATTGCCGCCATGCTGACGGTGGCCCACAGACCGTAATCGCCGTAGGGGATCCAGTGAGCTTCAACCGCGCCAAGCGCCGCTCCCATCATTAATAGCGGAGCGACCACGCCTCCCGACGTGCCTGATCCCAGCGCCATGGACCACATCAACGCCTTAACGATCAAAAGGCTTATAAGCGCCGCGCCGAGAATTTTGCCGTTCAACAATGCGCCGATCGAATCATATCCAACACCAAGAGCGTGCGGATTGATCAAACCGCCGATTCCGACAAACACTCCGCCGATTGCGGGCCACCACATCCAGTGAACAGGGAGCTTTCCAAACGCATCTTCGAAACCGTATACCAGCAACGTTACAATCGCTGATGCCAGACCGGCGATCAAACCTATGGCGAAGGAGGTAGCCATCTCGCGGCCGCCCATCGGCGCGTGGAGCGTAACGGGAAAAATTGGTCCCATTCCCAGTAAAGGAATACGAAGCGCAGCAGATACAGCGGACGAGATAGCGACCGGTATGAACGACCTCGGTTTCCATTCAAACAGGAGCAGCTCGACCGCAAGCAACACTGCCGCGACCGGAGCAGAGAAGATTGCCGCCATTCCGCCTGCAGCGCCTGCGACCAGTAATGTTTTTCGCTCCGCCGGAGACAGGTGAAACAGCTGCGCGAACAGCGAGCCGAATGCGCCTCCCGTCATTATGATAGGACCTTCAGCACCGAACGGTCCTCCTGTTCCAATCGATATAGCAGAGGTTATCGGTTTCAGGATGGCGACTTTGACGTCCATGCGGCTGCGCCCGATTAGGATGGCTTCGAGGGCTTCGGGAATTCCATGGCCTCGAATCTTGTCAGATCCATATTTCGCGGCGAAACCGATAATAAGCCCACCGATGATTGGAACTGCAATAGACCAGTAACCTAAGTGATGATCGGCGGGTGAAGCAAAAGTGCTGGAAAACCTTTGAAAATAAGCAAAGTTGGTAATAGCGCCAATAAGCCAAACGAGACACCAGGCGACGCAAGCGCTCATTACGCCAATGACTACGGCCATTCCTGAAAGAACCAGTATCCGTTTGTCTCTGGTGAAGTCGGCCAGACGATCGCCGTCGTGCACAACAGTGCGACTCATTTGTCCTCCCTTGATAGTAGTTTTGTGTTTACACTCAGACTAATGATGATGGATTTAAAACCTGAAGATCCGGTTTTATGCAGTATTAGATCACGTTCGCGGTAAGAATATTGTCCGGGACCGATCAACATGCTCCAATCTTCCCGTCAACGCCTGACGCGTTAACATCCCATTGTATGATTTTGGAAGCTAGAAGAAAAGGAACCGCAGGTGAATTGCCCGTATTCTATTGAACCTTCGGAAACGCCGGATTTGCCGGATCCTGGGAAAAGTGGTGACATCAAACGGCCGAATTTCTTGTGTTGTAATCGTGTGTCACACCAGGTGTCACAGGGCTACTCGCGGTAAACAAAGGACTTAATCTTATTGTGACACCTGTGACACCAATTGGCCAAACTTTGACTTCGTGGCGTAACCGGCTATATGAGCTTGAAGGAATCTAATAAACTCTTCGGTTATTGCCTGTGCGTTTCCGCGGGAGCCAACCGAAGGTGAAACAAAGGTTATGACAACCTTATTGCCTTCCAGTTTAGAGGAGGTAAACAAAACTTCCGATCCGAGATTTACCGCAAACTTTATCAGGTTATCCGAAATCCGCATCTGGCCATTGGCCGTATCGAAAACGATTTCACTCCGTTGTCCCCATTCGCCCTGATCGATCATTGACATAACCAAACCGGCGTGGCTCAACTCCCGTCGAACGGAAAGCATGTACGTTGAAGAAGGATATATGATTCGACAGAACTTGTTTGTCCCTCTTACCCGAAGTTCTCGTTCACGGCTAACAATCACCGGATCCTCGCCTCGGTCATAGACAGATCTTATGACCAAATAATTCAATGGCATATGAGAGGTGATCACTAGTACACCTCGACCGCGATCAAGGGCTGACTTTACTGTTTCGAACCCGTTAACTTGCAGTTTGGGCGCAAACGTAATTGCGCGCCAGTTCATAAAATCGAGTATTCGTCGCAGCGCGAATTCACGAGCGCTCATCGAGTTAGTGCGCCAAAGAAACAGGAAATTCCCTCCGTTGTGAAAGAACGGTTTCAGCCAGTATGAGAGCATCATTGCTGCCCGGAACCGCAAACTGTAAGGCAATGCGTTGCAGCAAGCCGTCAGTGTCCTGGACGCCAGGTTGCGCAGCGACAACGTGGCTTTTTTATCGTCGAGAAGGAGACTATGCCAGAATTTCAGGGCAAATCTGGTTGACAACGGGGCCTCCACTCACAGCGGGAGTAGTTTTAATGCTATTAAACCTGGGGAGTAATCGACCACGATCCAAGAGCGTTTAGGGACACGGAAGACGACCTAATATAATCCCATGTCCGCAATTTTGAAAAGGATTTGTTAGTTCAGGTCCCGATTAGTGATCTTTGGTGAGATTAAATAATCAGGACGCCGGAATATCAATCACGCAAATCGGTATACACAAAATTGGTGCAACAATTTATAATGTTTAGCCGTATTTCGATATATTGTATCCGTTTCTCTCCGACGTCCTAATTATTGTAAAGACAATCGTTAGTTGGGGAATAACGGAGAACATTTTTTAATTTGTAGAGATGCACTGCAGACTCTCGATGGGCGATAGCCCTGTCCGCGGGGGAGAAGTGAAGCTGTTCGAGTCACGACCAGGAGCCGAATTTGAGGCGCTGATTGATACGCACATGGACGTGTTGTTACGTTCGGCTTTACGATTGACCCGTAATCACGAAGAGGCAGAGGACGTTGTTCAGGAGACCTATCTCCGGGCCTGGAAGTATTTTCACAGATTTGAGCCGGGGACAAACGCCAGAGCCTGGCTGTTCCGAATAATGTTCAACGTCATCAATCAGCGTTACGGAGATCGGCAGCCGGGCGAAAGCGTGTCAATCGAAGATTCCGGTCTCGATCAGGTTTTGGCTTGTGCGCCCCCACCGTCTATTTCGACCTGGGAAGTTATGGATGCTCTTGACAAGCTTCCCACCGACTACCGAGCTGTAATGATGATGGTCGTTGTAGAAGAGTTTTCCTACAAGGAAGCGGCTGAGATTCTGGATGTGCCCCTCGGAACCGTAATGTCGAGATTGCATCGCGGACGCCAGGCTCTTCGGACACTACTGTTACCAAAGTCCGTGGCGATGCCGCGAAGGAATTGAGAGGGTTTGGATGCTGTACTGCGCGTAAAAAGAATCTACAGGAGACATTTAAGGCGTAAGTAGTATAAACATTACGTCTAAATAATTTATGGATTGCAATTGGGTTATCTCCAAAATGGGAGAGTATATTGACGGTGAGTTGGGCGAGCACGATGTTATAGATATTAGAAGTCACCTCCAGAAGTGCGGAAATTGTTCAGAGCTTGTTACTGCCCAGAAAACTATCGATCAATCGTTACGAACAGCGGTATTAACCGCTCCAATCAACAGCGCTGATCTCCGAATTCGGGTGAGAAATGCGCTGCCCACGCGGAAATCATTTTTGGGGTTGGTGTCGTGGAAATTTGCCAGCGCGGCAATCGTCACTGTTGCTCTGGTTATTTTTGGATTGGCTGCTTATCGCCATTACCATCCTGCTGTGGGTCCGAGCGACGCGCTATACGCCGACCTTGTTGACGATTACCTGGATCATGGGCGTCCGGCTCCGGCCGATATCGTACAGCCTGATGAAAATCGCATGAAGCGCATAATGGCTCGTTACGAAGGCGTGGAAAAAGTTATGGAATCGATGCAGCAGCAGAACTACACGCTTATCGAGCGGCGGCTTTGCTCGCTCGATAAGACCACCTTTCTGCATCTGATCTATACAAAGGATGGAAAATACCTCTCGGTATTCTTCAAACGGGTCGACAATCCAGTGCTGAAAGACACGCCGACCGAAACCATTGCCAATATATCGCTGCACGAATGCATCGAGCGTGGCCAGGCGGTGGCGGCGCTTCAAGGTCCCCACAGCGTTCTTTTGCTGATCGGCGAATTTCCCGGACGAGAGTTACGTAACCTGGCTAATTCGACGGCGCCATCTCTCTCCGCCGCCTAGGTAGAAATCGTGGCGTGGACTTTAGTCCGCGCAAGTCAATCTACCAGGGTTAGAGGGAACTGGCGCGAAGATGTCTCCGGTTCCGTTAAGCTTGGCCGCTTTATAATTTGCGCGGACTAGAGTCCACGCCACGATGACCGAATTGCCGATAACTTTTACATCACATTGTTTGAAACTCTGGTATAATCCGAGAGTTTAAGAGTCCAAGGGCAGCTCACGAAGTTTTCCTGGCCAAATTATTCAAGCCGGATGACTTGCTGGTATTTTTAACCTTGCGGATCGGCCACGCGGCGAATTGATGTCGCCGGTGCGGGTCTGAAAGTGCTTTTTGGTGAGTGTGGGCAATTTACGCGGTGGCGGAGGATGTAAGTGCGAAAGCCAGTAATGGTGTTGTTCATTTTGGGGTTGTTGAACTGGGGACTTCTAGTCACCCCCGTTCACAGCAGAAATGCTGCTGTGCCTCCTCCGACTTCGATTGACAAGGTCGATCAGGATTTGACCGAGGCTCTGTCGGTCGTCGAAGAAAAATATGCCGCTCCGGTTACCGCCCAGACGATGATCGACAGCGCGATCGAAACGATGCTGCACACGCTTGATCCCCATTCTTCGTACTACAACAAAGAGGCCTACGAACAGTTCAGGACCGAACAGCAGAGCGAATATTTCGGCGTTGGTATTCGATTGGATTTCAAAAACAATCGAACGTATGTTGCCTCTACCGGAGAAGGAACACCAGCCGGACTGGCCGGACTAAAGTACGGCGACGAGATTATCGAAGTCAGCGGCAAGTCGATCGACGATATTCAGTATGGACAGGTTTTCCGCTATGTTCGCGGTCCGCGCGGGACTACAGTCGACATTAAAGTTAAGCGACTGGGAGTTGCCGAGCCTCTGACCTTCCACATCACGCGCGATGCAGTTCCGCAGCCTTCCATCCCGTATGCGTTCATGATTTCGCCCGGGATCGGCTATATCGCAATAACAGATGGATTCAACACGACAACGGGCGCAGAGATGGATGCGGCGCTTGAAAAGTTGAAAGAGCAGGGCTTAAAACAACTGGTTCTCGACTTGCGAGGAAATCGTGGCGGACTGACAATAGAAGCCGAGCGCGTTGCCAGTCATTTCCTGGATTACGGCTCGGGAATCTATTCGCAGCGCGGACGCGTGGAAGGAATATCACGCGAAATTACAGCTCGGAATCGAAACCCCGAGAAATTTCCGCTGGTGTTGATGGTTGATGGGAACAGCGCTTCCGCAACAGAGATCGTTGCCGGAGCAATTCAGGACCACGACAGAGGATTGCTGGTAGGCGAGCGCACATTCGGAAAAGGGTTGATCCAGTTACCCAGCAGCGATCCCGCCTTGCGCGGAGGCGGTTTGATATTAACGGTAGGACGGTATTTCACGCCGTCAGGTCGTTTGATTCAGCGGCAGTACGACGGAATGTCGTATTGGGATTATTATGCATCACGTCGCGGTGGTGAAGCGGCTCTGCCGACCGAGACAGGAGACAAGCACAAGACAGATTCCGGTAGGACGGTGTACGGCGGCAGGGGAATAACTCCGGATGATGTGATAAAGCCGAAGGCCCTTACCGTAACTGAAGTTCGACTTCTCGATCCGATCTTTGGATTCACCCGGGAAGTAACCGCGGGTCAGATCAAAGCTCCGGGGCTTGAAGCGTTCAAGATCGACACCCTGGATCATAACCATGTTCTCAAAGATACCGATTACGTTGTAACCGATGATGTGATGAACGCGTTTCGCGTTTACGCCAAACAACACGAAGAATACAAACTGTCAGAAGAAGTAATTACCAGAAACCTGGACTTCATCAAGAATCGCATTCGCGCGGAGTTTGTAACCGCAGCCTACGGAATGGCTGCTGCCTATCAGGTTACATTGTCCGAAGATAATCAGGTACAGGAAGCGATCAAGGATCTGCCAAAGGCAAAGGAACTGGCAGATCATGCCTCTTCAATAGACAAAAGTCGCACGGGTAATAAGTAAGACTTTAATTGTCTAGTGACTTGTAGCACCGCCGGCGGCGGCCTTAGTCAATACCTCGTTAATCGTGTGCACCAGAACGTCCAGATCTTCTGGTTTCCGGATTGATGCGTCTGCCCCTGCAACACTTGCCAGCGACATGTAGCCTGGACCATAAGCGGTCATCGCCACTATCGGCGTTTTGGCGAACTCAGAAGTGTTTCGAACTCTTTTGATAAGTTCAACACCATCCATGCCAGGCATCATAAGATCGGTAAGAATCACGTCGGGGTGTAAATTATCCAGTGCCTGAAATGCGGTTCTGCCGTCTTCGGCAGCTATTACTGTAAAGCCTTCGCTCTCCAAAAGCCACTTTAACAGGGACCGCATATCTGCGTTATCTTCCGCAAGGAGTAAAGAAGCTTTTTTCATATCTATAAGAACCAAAATTCGAAATAAACGGAGGCAGGTGTAGCTCTGAAATGCTCCACATTACAAGACAGAGGATACCCCCCACATAAAAGTCCATCAAAATTATCAAGTAGTGTGCCAGGGCATTTCGACAGCTAACCCTCTGATAATCTTGAATTACATAGGTTTTCCGGGCTGTTATCCGTATGTTTTTTCGTTGTTACTGTATGGTTTTGACGGCGCATGCAAATCGTCTAATCTACGGAATACCCTAGTAGTTATAGATGTTCCCTAGGGATATCGCTGGGTGCCTTTCGCACTATCGGGTTTTGATGCAGTCAAAATCGGTGTTTCTCCTGATTTTCGATCCGCTGATTTTCCGGCACAATACCACCATTGAAAGTTGATTGAAAAGGAAACCGAAAAGCCGCCTCTCCCCAGAAGAGTCAAGGTAAGAAACCGGAAGGACCACAAAGTTTCGTTTGCTTGGCCCTATAGCAAACAGCCTGTTGAGAAGAAAGCACGGAAGCTTTCAAAGCCGTTAGGGTGATCGGTATTTCCCCCATTTGAGTCCCTTTTAGGCTTGGAGCACGATTGATGTATTTTGGCGAACTGTCCGAACAGCCTTTTTTTACCAATTCATTGCCGAGCGTGACGACTGCGAAATTCGGTCATCACGACTCCGCGCATATTGATGGTCAAACCTACGTTCTGCATCAGGGCGCGGATGTGTCGCTTGCTCACCTGATGTCGGTGATGTCACGTTACAGCATGGAACTGGCTACGCATGGTTCGCGAGTAGGTTTTCTTGCGGCAATAATCGCCCGCGAGATCGGACAATCAGCAGAAGAGATTGATCTGGTCAGACGGGCAGGACTCCTTCACGACATAGGAAAGGTACTGGTTCCCTGGCAGATCTACGCAAAGCCAGGCGAGCTCAGCGCCAGCGAAACAGAACAGATGAAGCAGCACCCCACTGATGGCGAGCGGTTGTGCGCATCGTTCTCAGCATTGTCTCCCCTTCTCCCCATTATTCGCCATCATCACGAGAGACTGGATGGCACCGGTTATCCTGACAGATTGAAAGGCGATCAAATTCCCCTTGGCGCGCAAATAGTGGCGGTTGCCGACTATTATGATGCGCTGACATCGGATCGTTTTTACCGACGCGCGCAGAGCCCGAGACAGGCATCGATAGTTCTGTCGCAGGCCTGCTATGGACATCTGAATTCGCAACTGGTGGAAGCCTTGTTGTGGGGTTTAGAGAGCGACAAAACTGAAACCGAAAGCATCTGTTTCAATCCGATGGTTTTCGAAAACGAGCACATCGCGTAAGAACAACAGAGGACCCCTTCAATCCCCGATTTTCGCGTTTGAGCTTAAGGCCAAAAGACCAAGGTCGGTCGAAATGTAAATTCGCTGACCTTGGTGAGAGGGTGCTGAAACAATCTCCCCGGCATCCTCCGGCAGCTTTGTTTCATTCAAAAGAGTTCCGTCTCTTAGATCCAGAACTGATAGTTTAGTGCTGCGCAATGGTGCGACCAGCGCGGTTCCGTTGTCCACTAAGGGAGAGGACACAATCCGATTTCCCATCCGCTGTTTCCATATAATGTCGCCACTGTGCTCTCGCAGTGCATACAGAAAATTGTCGTAAGATCCCACGATCACGCGTCGATCAAAATTAATTGGAGCCGCATCTACAGTCGCACCGGTACGGACACGCCAGTCAATTTTTCCTTTAGCGATGTCCGCACCATAGACGAATCCATCACTAGAGCCGAAGTAGACACGTTTGCTGTCGGCGGTTGCCAGTCCGGTGACCTTTCCTAAGGTTTGGATTTTCCAGATCTCTTTTCCGCTGGCTGCATCCACTGCATAAAAGTTCTTGTCATCAGACCCGATGAATATTTTCCCATCGCGAAGAAGCGGCCGTCCGTGTACCGAAGCGCCTGTTTGAAACGACCAAACGGTCGAGCCGTTGTCGACTCGGAGCGCATAAACTTTGGAGTCTTCAGAACCAGCGTAGATTATGCCAGCCTGGATGATCATCGAAGTCAGTGGTCGCGGGAAATCCGTTGATCTTAGCGTAACGCCAGTCTTTGTATCGATGGCTCGAAGAATTCCTGCATTCGCATCTGTTGGGCTCGTGCCTTTTTTAGCGGCAATGAAAAGCTCGCCATTGACTAGTAAAGGATCAGCGGTGAAATCGGCCACGGGAGCGCTTTTCCAAAGCAGATCGCCTTTCGTTGCAGAAAGACAGATCACGGTTCCGTCGGCTGAGGGAACATAAACTCGATCATTATCCGCAACCTGATTGAAGTGAGTTGTGTCGACAGGGTAAAACCAGGAAACGGCTAAGGGTTGACTGAATGCGCCTGAAACAATGGGACCATTCCCGCTTATATTTGATTTCGTTTTGTGTTGCGCCTGACCGAAAATAACGACGTTAGCTAAAGCGGCCAGCGCCAGAAAAGTGGATAAAATGATTTTATTCAAATTTTTTCCGTTCAGTATTGATACGTCCGAATAATATCACAATCGTGGCGTGGACTTTAGTCCGCGCAAAGTATAGAACTGCCTATTCGGGAGATAATCTGCACGTAATTTTTCGTTATGTCAAAGACATTCTATAAACGAGATCTGCCGCACTGGCATCCACCCGGTGCATCAGTATTTTTGACTTGGCGACTTTTCGGATCTCTGCCGCAAGCTTCGATTCGACGGCTGGTTGAGCAACACCGCTTACTCAAACTTGAACTGACAAAGTGCGATCCTATGGTCCGGCCGGAAAAGGAACGGCGATACAAGAGAATTTTTGCCGAAATCGACGCTCTTCTGGATCGAGCTGAGTACGGTCCGATGTGGCTAAAAGACCACGATATCGCAAAGCTGGTTGAAGACGCATTGCTGACACGATATGCCTCGTATTATGAGTTGTGGTCATACGTTTTAATGGCGAATCATGTCCATATTTTAATCAAACCAAAAGCAAGCGGCTCGTCGGAAAGCGGTGAGCCTGTTTTCGAGAGCATCTCAAACATTACGCAACGACTAAAAGGCTACACGTCGCTTGAATCAAACCGCCTATTAAAGAGACGAGGGAAACATTTTTGGCAAGACGAGTCTTTTGATCATTGGTCGCGAGATGAAAATGAATTCTATCGAATTATCGCCTATATCGAAAACAACCCGGTAAAGGCGGGGTTAGTCGCGCGGGCCGAAGATTGGCCCTGGTCATCGGCGTCATTGCGAAAGCGTCGCGGCCTGACAGAAATCAAATCACTCACGTAATCGTGGCGTGGACTTTAGTCCGCGCAAGTCATCAAATCTATCAAGGTTAAAAATAATCGATACAATAAATGACTTTCGATCTGAACTGGGTTGGCTTCGTTAGCCTTGAATGTGAGGGAATTTGCGCGGACTAAAGTCCACGCCACAATTATCCTTCAGCCTGCGCGAGAGGCATTACTTTTGGCGGAGAAAACAGGACACGTTTCCACTTCAACAGACAATCAGTCAGGATGATTAAAACGAAGATCATCATAAGTACAGTCAATGTCACGTTCAGATAGCCCTGAAAATGTTTGCTGGCGTCTGCTCCACGAGCCATCGGCCAGAATATGTCTGTTACGCTTTCCCAGCCTGCAACCAGAGTTGTTGTACCTACAAACGCCATCGGTACCGCCGTAGCCCACGCATATTTGACTCTTCCCGCATTGATAATGATTGTCGTGCCGACAGCAAGCGCTATCGCTGCCAGCAATTGATTGGCGATCCCAAACATCGGCCAGATTGTCGATATCGATCCCGTTCGAATGAAATAGGCCCATCCGAAAACGACCAATGCTGTCGTAACTACAGCGCCCGGAATCCAATTAGGGCTTTCTATTGGCTTATAAAATCTTCCCAGGAATTCCCCCAGCATAAACCGAGCGACACGTGTCCCGGCATCAATCGTCGTAAGTATAAATAAGGCCTCGAACATTATCGCGAAGTGATACCAGTACTTCATCAGTCCGCGCAGCCCCGGCAAGCCTGAGAATATCTGGGCAATTCCAATCGCGAGCGTCACCGCGCCCCCCGTTCGCCCGCGAAGATTCTTCTCGCCCGTCTCAGTCGTTAACTCATCCAGTTTTTGTTCGTGCAGGTTGAATGTCTCAGTGCTATTTGTGTCGACAAAACGCATGTAGGTGGACTGTGCCTGCGGCGTTTTCTGATCCATATTGATCGAGAAGTAATCGCCGGGAAACAGGGAAGTCGCGGCAATCAACGCGACCACGCCGACCACGCCTTCCATCAGCATTCCACCATAACCGATCATTCGTGCATCGCTCTCGCGATTAAGCATCTTCGGCGTTGTGCCAGAGCTGATCAATGAATGGAAACCTGAAATCGCTCCACATGCAATTGTGATGAATACGAACGGATAAACCTTGCCCGGGATAATCGGTCCGCCGCCTGAGATGAACGGAGTCGTCGCCGGCATCTGCAGATGTGGAGCTACGATAATCACTCCTATGATGAGGAAAGCTACCGTTCCGAGTTTTAAAAATGAGCTGAGATAATCGCGCGGGCATAACAGTAACCACACAGGCAACACCGAAGCAATGAATCCATAACCGGCCATCATGTACGTTACCGTCGCTTCTGAGAAAGTGAATGAGCTTGCCAGGGATGATTCGGCGATTTTGCCACCCAGAATTACGGCTATGAAAAGGCCGATGACGCCCAGGACCGTTGCTTCCGCGGTTTTTCCCTTGCGGAATTTGAACATGTACAATCCCATCGCAAGACCTAACGGGATTGTGAAGCCGACCGTGAAAGTTCCCCACGGACTTTCGGCGAGGGCCTTTACAACAACGAAACCCAATCCCGCCAGCGCGATTACAACAATAAAGAGGATGGCGATTGCGGTGATCAGACCGGTTAGCGGACTGACTTCGGTTCGGGCGATCTCTGCCAGAGACTTACCCTTTCGCCTGACCGATGCGGCAAGCGTAATAAAGTCGTGGACCGCTCCGCCCAGCGTCACCCCAATAACCAGCCACAACAGTCCCGGCAGGAAACCGAATTGCGCCGCAAGCACCGGCCCGACCAGCGGCCCAGCTCCGGATATCGCTGCGAAATGATGCCCGAACAGAACCCACTTGCTGGTGGGAACATAGTTGTGACCGTCAGTCATTGTATGCGCGGGCGTGGTGTAACGGTCATCCAGCACCGCAACTTTTGCCGCGAGGAACGCGCTGTAATATCTGTACGCTATGGCCAGAATACACAGGACGGCGATCATTATGGGCAAAGCGCTATGAAACATTGTAAGAGTTCTAACATGGGAGCGCAGGCATCTTGACTGCCTTACTCGCTAGCGCTCCCGTTGATTCATAAGTTGAAATTTCAGAAGACAAGCAGGCAAGATGCCTGCGCTCCCAGGATTGCGTCAAAACTATTCCGAATCAGAATCGTCGAATTTTATCTTCAGACTTTTCAGAAACATTCGATCTTCTGAACTGATATCAAGATCTTTATTTTTATTGCTGGAGATAGCCTCTTCAAAGATTTTCTCGCCCGCTTTGTTCTCCAGACAGATTGTCGCCTCAAGAATCAAGAAAATGTCGTTGCCGGTCTCGCGTATTTTTTCGATGACTTCGTTGATGCGTGGCGCGTCCGCAAGCGAAGCGTTGATCGCTGCACCCAATTCTTCAACTAACGCCTTTAATTCGTCGTTCACTTCGTCTCCTTTGAACGAATGCTAATGGACGCTAATAGTGGAAGTCAACCGAATGTGTTGTGCAACACCTGGGATTTATCCACGCTCTTTTTTCCGGGTGGATGAATAATTCTGTTGAAATTCTTACAAGATTTGGCCGGCTCAAGCGTCTATCTATTATAATTCGATCAAATAAAGAAAGTCATTTGGCAATATGAAGCTTAAATTCAAATCTAAAGCGCTGAACAGAACAGCCTGGATTATAGGTATTCTGCTGTTTTGGCAACTCGCGCCTCTGACTGTCGCAACCGTGACAACTACAACATCGAGGGATCCCGGCTCTCCGAGATTATCTGAGTATGAACAGGGCAGGTTGAAATCGTTGCTGAACCCCTCTGAAAGGGATATGAGTAGCGCAAATGCTTTCATAGAGACTCTTCGATCGGCTCATCTTGCAGCAATGCCCATTTGGCAGGAGGCGACTAGAAGACTGTTGGCGAATGAACCTCAAGAATCAGTATTCGCCGATCTTGATTCGAAACTTCCGCAAGCACCTGATAATGTGGCCAAAAGATATGCGTCACACGCGAATTGGCTGAAAACCGATTTTTGGAGAGACAATCGGGAGAAAATGTTAGTGACCGCTCTTGGTTACGGCAATACCGATGAAAACGTGATAGCCGAGTTGCAGGCTAAATTGTCCACCAAGACAGAAGTTTCTCCCGAATCTGAGCGCATTTATTTTCTGACAATGGCTTTCCTAAATGAACATCGTTATCAAGACGCATTGAACACAGTAATTGACTACAATAGGACAAGAAGTTACGAAAATATAAGTATCGAAAAGCTCGTCATTGACCTCAGAGCGTTAAGAGATTCTCCTCAGGATTTTGAAACCAATATTGAGATTACAAGAGGCGAACTTTCGTATGTACCTCATTGGGGTGGACACGAGGCGTTCCTCGAGTTTTGCTGGCAACTCTGGCCGAAAGCCGACACCGCAGATAAGAAACACAAACTTCTGGAATCGATCACCGAAGGATATGAGGCCGGTGCGGACCGTGATATAGCGTCACAGGTGTGCGATGCTGCTGCCAGGATTACCGGCGAGGCGAACGGAGTTCATGTCACAAATCAAGGATACTTCTTATCAGAGGTGGCGCAAAGCGAAGCTGAATCTGGCAGCAAAATGTTAGCCAGAGAGTTGTATAAAGAACTGTGCGCAAGATTTCCTTCAGATCTCAATTGGGGTGTTTACAAATACAACTATGGCTTGCTTCTGGAACAGACTGGTTATCCGGCGCGAGCGGAAGTAGTTTTAAAGGAATTGATCAACAGCAATGTCAACGATGAAGATCCTGGCGGATCGTTGATGCAAACAAACCAGAATTACAGGCACGAGGCCGCCATTTTAATCTCAAAGATCAGGCTGGAGTTGGGTGACGCGCAGGGTGCGCGCGATTGGCGATATCTATCCATTGTAAAGTACAAATTTGTTTCCTGGTGCGGCACCTGCTCCTGGGCAGAGGCATCTCGAGATTCAAGCGACTTGTTCATTGCCAGCGTTGCGTCGGGCCCGATTCAGGTGGTTCGATATTTTATTCTTTATCCCTGGAACCTGTCTTTTGCACTGCTGATCGCACCCGTTCCGCTAGTCATTGTCGTCAGGCGAACCAGAAGGCGCCGTAAAAAAGCCAAAATGGATTCGTCAGGATCGATGAACGAGACCTCATCTAATGACTAGACGTATAGAAATTACTAAATCACTGGGCGTTCGTTGCGAGCGTCATCAACTCCGCATAGAATGCCACCCATGACCATTGGCAAACAGCGGGCTAAACCTGGTTACTCAGTCATTATCATTACAGGGATCGCTTTCTCTGCTGTTTGGTTTGGTTATCGCGCCGTCCAGCTTGCCGGAACGGATGCGCATACATACCACATCGATTACAACGTATTCTATATGGCCTGGCAGTCGGTGCTGCATACGGGAGGGAATCCTTATGCAGAGCAAATTTCTCCCGCAACGCCGTACCTTTATCCACCGCTGTTCGCGCAGTTGTTTTCGCCGCTTGGATTATTGTCGGTTCAGGCAGCGGCAGGAGTCTGGTATGCAATCGGCATCTTGGCATTGGCCGCGTCATTGCTGATATCTGAACGGCTCGTCTTCACAGATACTAAGCATAAAATCAATTTCGCTTTGATTGCACTTTCGTTTGTCGCCATCGCGCGATTTGGTCTGGATAATCTGCGGATGGGTCAGATCAACTTGCTGGTTGTTGCCGTCGTATTGCTGGCGCTCTATCTTTTTGAGAAAAACCGGATTTGGCCGGCCGCGATTGTGCTGGCAACTGCGATAAGCTTCAAATTAACTCCGGCGTTGTTTTTGATCTATTTTCTGGCGAAAAGAGAGTGGCGGTTTGTCTTCAAGACATCGGCGATTGCGGGATCATTGAATGTCGCATCGTTTGTCCCGATGGGCCGCAATGCTCCAGCGGTTTTCAATTACTGGTATAACCTTATCATTCTAAACAAGCAGGGATTTGGATGGGGCTATCACGGCAATCAGTCGTGGAGAGCGTTAGTAAACAGATTCCTGACCGATGAAAACACCGGCGCGCCACACATTCAACATATAAACTTCGCGGTTAATCGAAGCGCCGCCGACATCGTTTATTACATCGGTGTCGCGATTATAGTCCTGCTGATTGCGTGGGCGGCTAACTCGAAAACCGGTCGATCTGGTACTCGCGAGTCTATTTTCGAAAACATTTCTTCAAACGCCGTTGAATACGGTCTGGTCTTTTGCGGAATGTTGATGATCTCCAGTCTTTCCTGGAAGGATCATTACGTTGCGCTGATTCTGCCGTATACGGTGTTGATCAATTATGCGGTGTTCGCGGGAAAATCTTTCGAGCGGACTGTTGCCGCTACAATGCTTACGCTGTCATTTTTATTATGTACAATGACGAATATGGGAATTATCGGCGGACACTGGGCGGAAACGCTTGAGACTTTCTCCGCCGTGTTCCTTGGCGTCGTAATTTTATTTGCAGCATTATTATTTATTAGAACAAGAGGATTGAATGCCGCAACGGAAAGCGAAATTCCAAACGACATCAGGCATAGAATTGAAGAACGCGTTCAAGCCTGAAGATACCGAATCAATCGATTACAATCGAGACCTTGGCGATCCCGGCCAGTACCCATACGCGCGCGGAATATACGATACTATGTATCGCGGCCGAATGTGGACGTTTCGTCAGTACGCGGGATTCGCAACTGCGGCTGAGTCTAATCGACGCTATCGGTATCTGTTGTCGCAGGGAACTACGGGTTTGTCTGTAGCCTTCGATCTTCCCACTCAAATTGGTTATGACTCTGATCATCCTCTGGCGAGTGGCGAAGTCGGTAAAGTTGGCGTGGCCATCGACAGTCTGCGCGACATGGAGACGCTGTTTGATGGTATTCCTCTCGATCAGGTCTCGACATCCATGACCATAAATTCGACGGCCGCGATCCTGCTGGCTATGTACATCGCCGTCGGAAAGAAGCAAGGGGTTCCGCTAACCAGTCTGAGCGGGACCGTTCAGAACGATATTTTGAAGGAGTATATCGCTCGCGGAACGTACATTTATCCGCCGAAGGCTTCGTTGCGCTTGGTGACGGACATTTTCGCCTATTGCGCTCGCGAAGTTCCTAAGTGGAACACGATTTCCATCTCCGGCTATCACATCAGGGAGGCCGGATCGACTGCCGTTCAGGAAGTGGCCTTCACTCTCGCTGACGGGATGACGTACGTACAGGCCGCAATTGACGCGGGACTGGATGTCGACGCCTTTGCTCCTCGTTTGGCTTTCTTCTTTAATGCCCATAACAACTTTCTGGAAGAAGTAGCCAAATACCGAGCAGCTCGCCGTCTATGGGCGCGAATCATGCGCGAGCGTTTCGCGGCAAAAGATCCGAAGTCGTGGATGCTGCGATTTCACACTCAGACGGCAGGATCTTCGCTGACGGCACAGCAGCCTGAAGTCAACGTTGTCAGGACCACGATTCAGGCCCTGGCTGCTGTGCTTGGCGGAACGCAGTCGCTGCACACGAATGCTCGTGACGAAGCGCTTTCACTTCCGACTGCAGATGCGGCGAGAATAGCTCTGCGCACTCAACAGGTCATCGCGTATGAATCAGGGGTAGCCGATACGGCCGATCCGTTTGCCGGTTCTTATGCGGTTGAATCTCTGACGACCGCCATTGAAGACGGCGCTCGAAAATACATCGAAAAGATCGATTCACTAGGCGGAATGCTCTCTGCAATTGAGATTGGTTACATTCAAAACGAAATTCAACAGGCGGCATACGATTATCAAAAATCAGTGGAACGCGGGGAACAAATAGTCGTCGGCGTAAACAAATTCACGGTAGACGAGGAAACACCAATTCCCACCCTGAGAATAGATCCCCAGGTTGAAACGGCACAGGTTGCTGCGCTCAAACGCTTGAAGCAAGAGCGCGACCAACCGTTGGTTCAAGAAAGACTTTTACAGGTTGAAATTGCCGCCCGCGACAGCAATAATTTATTGCCTCCTATAATTGCCGCCGTGGAAGCTTACGCGACTGTCGGCGAAATTGCTGACTCGTTACGGCGCGTATTCGGCGAATTTCAGGAGTCATCGGTTTAGACATATTCCGGGCGCGGCACGAAATTCGTGCAAAAAGACGAATTTTTATCGTCTAATAGATAGCATATTTCCGTCCGGAGGATGTCCGCGATGATATCCAAACGTATCCTCTCTTTTCTGCTGGTGTTCCTGCTGTCAGCGCCAATGATTTGCGCACAGAACGCGCAACCAAATAAAGACGACAAAGACGCAAAAAAGAAAAAAGAACTGGAAGCCAAAGCATATGCGATGCTTGACGTCCTGGCAGGCGACATTCAGAGTTTGCGCTTGCCGGAAAATCGCATTCACACCGAACTGGTAATGGCTGAGTTGTTCTGGAACAAAAGCCCCGACCGATCACGCGCTCTTTACCGGCAGTCCGCGATGGAATTGTCTGCCTTGATAGCGTCGATCGTCTCCGGCGAAACAGTAGACGACCAGCCCGGAGCGGATCCAGGGTCAGAGGCATTCAATCTTAGAATCCAAATCATTCAGGCGGTCAATCCTCACGATCCGAAACTCGCGCTCGAATTCCTTCGGTCGATCAAAATGCCGTCTTCTCTAAAACCGAACGGGGCGGCCAGTAACGAAGAGGATTTGCAATTGCAGATTGCCAATACGCTGCCCGCGACCGATCCGGACGCCGCGCTGGCGATGGCGGAAGAGGCGCTTGCAAACGGACTGTCGCCCGCGCTGTCGCAGACATTGGTTGAGTTAATGCAAAAGGACAGCAAAGCAGCAGGGAAACTGCTTAGCGACATTGTTCGAAAACTCAGTTCGGAGGATCTCGGATCGAATACCGACGCGGCCACGCTGGCAATGAATATACTTGATATCGCCAGTCCCGATGCAAATCAAGGCAATAACGACAGCCCTTCCGAAAACAAAGAAAATCAGGACATCGCCAACAAAGCGTCACAGCCGTCTTTGCCCGATGCACAAATAAAAAAGTTAACGGAACTGATCGTAAAAGCAGCGGTGCAAGACAACAACCCGGGGGCCAGCGTTATGAGCGAAGGAGAGCAACCGTGGATATTCAACATACTTGCCTGGATCAAACAAAAGACAGCGTTGGTTGAAAAATATGCGCCGTCTTTGGTGCCGGAGTTAAGGAAACAGCTTGCGAAGTATGACGAGATTTCCAGTAAGAGCGGATCGAATTCCAGTTTTGAGCAGGCGTCGCAATCGAATAACCCGGAAGCTGTGGCCAACATGATGACCATGGCCTCAGCCGCGCCGAAAGATCAGCATGACAATCTGTTTACAATGACTGCAATGAAGGCGATGAGCCTTGGGAACGTTGAGCAGGCAATACAGATTATCGAAGACAACATAAAAGATGTCGACAGTCGCGACCAGGCATTTCAGCAACTGACGATGGGGCTTAATAATGATGGCAAAGTTGAACCTGCGGAAAAGATAGTCACCGAGAAAATTACCAATGAAGCCACGCGGAAGAACCTGATGTGGATGATTAATCAGCGAAAGGTTGCAGATGATCTGCAGAAAGAAAAGATTGCTGACGCCCAGTCGGTTGCGTCGCATCTTCCTCTTGACCAAAGAGTTCAACGATTGGTTGAAATAGCGCGCGTAGCCGTAGCCAAAGGCGATAAGAAACTGGCGGGTCAATTATTAGAAACCGCCTGGAACTTAATCCCGGGCAGAGCTCGTAATTCGGGCCAGCTTCAGGCGCAGCTCGGCATTGCTTCAACCTTTGCAACAATTGATCTGGCTAAATCAACTGAGTACATGCAAACGGCTATCAGCCAGTTAAACAATGTGATCGACGCCATGGAAGTAGTCGACGGATACATGTCCAATTTCTTCCAGAACGACGAATTGAAAATGCAGGGAGCAGTCTTTCAATTAATGCTTCAACAATGTGGCGAGAACCTGGGAGCGATTGCCTCGGTCGATGCCGACACGGCAAAGATGCTGTCAGATCAGATTGCGAGACCGGAGACAAAAATGATCGCACAGATTGCGATGATCGGTCGAATGCTCGGCAATCCACCGTCTGAGATCGGCGGGCCGATAAGTCGAAACGGCAAGGGTTTTGTTGTTGATTAAACCCTCATCCCATTAATTTAGGGCAAAGATGGCCCTTGTAATGTAAGTCTGATTGGAGCAAACTTTTTATCAGGATCGTGATTCACGCTGGCCGCGATGTAAGGAATAGCGATGGGCTTGAATAGGATAAAAATCGAAGGCTTCAAATCGATAGAATCTTTGGATTTAGAATTGGGGCCGTTGAACGTGCTTATTGGAGCCAACGGCTCGGGCAAAAGCAACCTTCTCTTTGCGTTCAGGCTTTTGAATGCGATTTCTAGCAATAACCTGCGAAACTTTGTGGCCACTTATGGGGGACCGGATTCGTTTTTGCGCTTCGGTCGCAAAGAAACTCAGAGAATCTGTATCGAGATTTCTTTCACAGAGGGTCATGAGTATAGAATATCCCTCATACCTACACCGCCAAACGTCCTTATCATTGAGAAGGAATCCGCAATTATTCACGCACCAGATTATGACAGAGATCATAAGTTTTGGGACTTTGGAGGAGCGGGGCTGGACGAATCATCACTCCATCAACCGGGGGACAATAAGAAGAGGATACTTGTGCCATTGCTATTGGATGAAATGAATCGATTGAGAGTCTATCATCTTAATGACACCGGTGATAAGGCGCCCGTTAAAGGAATGTGGGCAATTAACGACAACATATACCTGAGGCCGGACTTCAGTAATCTAGCGGCGTTTCTTTATCTTTTGCAGCATAATTATCGCAAACATTATGATGCCATAAGGGACACGATTCGTTTAGTTGCGCCATTCTTCAAAGACTTTGCCTTAAGGCCGAACCCTTTTAATGATCACTCAATTCAGTTGGAATGGCATGAGCGAGGCCACGACACCCCTTGGTTGGCGCACCATCTTTCTGATGGCACCCTAAGATTCATATGCTTAGCAACGCTATTGTTGCAACCCAATCCTCCTTCGACAATATTAATAGATGAACCCGAATTAGGATTGCATCCTTACGCCTTAAACGTGCTTGCAGCGTTGATGAAAGGCGCTTCACAGAAAGCCCAAATTATAATCGCAACTCAGTCGGTATCGCTCGTAAGTCAATTTGAGATCGGAGACCTGCTGGTCGTTGATCGGGTTCCCAAGGATACAACCGCTACGCGATCTAGTGATTCCCGGCATATAACTGAAATTCGGCGACTTGATGAGAAAAGCTATTCAGATTGGCTTGAGGAATATTCCGTCGGTGAGTTGTGGGAGAAGAACATTCTGGGCGGAAGACGGTCAGGATGAATCCCATAATTCGTCTTACGATCGTAGTTGAAGGTCGATCCGAGGAAACATTCGTCGACGATGTTCTAGCGCCCGCCTTGTCCGAAAAGATGATCTTTGCTACTCCTTGGCCTGTTGGAGGAATAAGCAAATACTCGACACTCAGAAAATTTGTGGAGCTTGGAATAAAACAGGATAAAGAATCCTACCTGAGCACAATGTTTGATTTTTATGCTTTGCCAAAGACTTTTCCGGGTAAAAACTCCCTATCGCCAAACCTCTCGCCTTGGGAAAAAGTTAGGCATCTTGAGAATGCATTTGCAAACGAAATAAACAGCGCAAGGTTTATTCCTTATATTCAGCTTCACGAATTCGAAGGACTCTTGTTTACCGATATAAATCAAATAGACGCTGTTCTGGCAGTCGGCAGAGAGTCTCAACTAAAAGAGTTAATGAAGATTCGAAATCAATTTCAGACCCCAGAGGAAATTAACGACCGTTATGAAACGGCTCCATCGAGAAGATTGTCGAATTTGTATCAAAAATATCAGAAGGTGACCGAGGGTGTGCGAATTATAGAGCAAATAGGGCTTGAAAGATTGCGTCAAGCGTGCCCCCATTTCCATGAATGGGTGACACGCCTGGAAACACTCGTCAAAACGGATTAGAAACTACTTATTGCTGGAACTTTCCTTAATCAAACTTCTTCCAATCACCAGTCGCTGAATCTGGTTCGTTCCTTCATATATCTGTGTGATCTTTGCATCGCGCATGTACTTCTCAATCGGATAGTCTCTGCAATAGCCGTATCCACCGAAAAGCTGCACCGCATCAGTCGTCACACGCATCGCGGTATCCGTCGCAAACACTTTTGCCATCGAAGCGATCTTCGACACGCTCTTTGCGCCCGCGTCGACTGCTCGTGCTGCGGCGTAGACGAGTTGTCGGGCGGCTTCAACCTGGGTCGCCATATCGGCGAGCATGAATTGAATACCCTGATTCGATGCGATGGATTGCCCGAACTGCACGCGTTCCTTGGTGTAGTGGACGGCCAAATCAAGAGCTCCCTGTGCCAACCCTAAGCCTTGCGCGGCTACTCCGGGTCGAGCCCAATCCAGCGTCATCATCGCGTGCATGAATCCGCGACCTTCTTGTCCTCCCAGCATATCCTCTGGTGGAACATGGCAATCTTCAAAATGAGTTTCGTGAACGGGAACACAGCGAATGCCCATCAGGTCTTCACGTTTTCCGATTGTGAATCCGGGAGTGCCTTTTTCGACTATGAATGCTGTAATGCCGCGAGTCCCTTTATCAGGATTGGTCGAGGTGAAGACCGAATAGATCGTTGCCGCGTTTGCATTAGTCGTCCATTTCTTGCTGCCATTCAGGACATACATTCCGTCGCGCATCTCGGCTCTCGCCTTCAGGCTGCCAGCGTCAGAGCCAGCGTTCTTTTCAGAAAGGCAGAACGCGATCAGCTTTTTGCCTTCGGCGATCTGCGGCAGATATTTCTTTTTCTGTTCTTCTGTTCCACCGAGCAGAATAGGGAATGATCCTAAGGCATTCACTGCATAAGCAACACCGACTCCGCCACAAGCCTTTGACAATTCTTCGACAGTGAGGCAGAGGTTAAGGATACCGAGTCCTTTTCCGCCATATTCCTTGGGGATCCACACACCCATCAAACCGTTTTGCTGGAGAGCCTTGATCACATCCCACGGATATTCTCCTGTGCGGTCGAGTTCTGCCGCAACTGGCCGGACGTATTTGTTGGCTATGTCGCGAACCATCTCGCGAAGCTCAAGGTTTTCCTTAGTTAGTAACTCATCCATAATAAAATTCCTCCGAGTATTTAGTGGCGCAGACATTCAGTCTGCGCTGGCCTGTCAAGGAAGGTCGCAGGCACTAATAAACATTTTGATTTACGAGGAGCGCAGACTGAATGTCTACGCCACTAGTTACATCTTTTCAGGGACCTCTATTCCGAGCAAAGCAAGAGCAGCAGTCAATTGCGTCCGCACGTAAGACCCAATCGTAATCAGTAACGCGCGTTTCGCCTCGTCTGTCTCGCTCAAGATACGATACTTTTGATAGAAGACATTGAACCGCTGAGCCAGTTGAAAAGCAAACTTAGCGACAAACGCAGGCTCAAGCGTTGTGACTGCCTGCTCAGTTATTTCACGCAGCCTTGACGCGAGATAAATCAATGACCACCAATCGTCGCCATCATCGCCGGAGAGCAATTCATTAATTCTGGTATCCGGAACCTCATCCAGAGCATTTTCAGTCTTAATATTTGCGTCGGCCAGTTTACGAAAAATACTACCGATCCTGACGGCAGCATTCTGAATGTACACGCCAGTCTCGCCTTCGAACGCCAGCGCTTCCTGAAAATCAAACGCGATGATTGACGTCCGCGTGTATTTCATCAAAAAATACCGCAACGCGCCTACAGCGAGAGTGTGCGCGATTCTGATTTGATCCTGCTCAGGAGTGTCCGCATGACGCTGTTTGACTTCCGCAAGAGCATTTGATTCCATTCTATCGATCAGGTCATCGGCCTTAACGCCAAGGCCTTTCCTGCCGGACATGGTTACTTGAGCATCACTCTCGACTCCCAGATCGCGAGCTGCGGCTGGAGACAACGTGACTTTTTCGTATGAAAGATGTGCGCTTCGCTCGACTTCAGGGTCAGAAACGATTCGTTTGGTCGCGTCCAAAACTACTTTTTGAGTATAGTATTGACCGACGTCGATCACGTTATAGAAGACTACGCCGTTTCCGAATTTGGGCCGAGCTGATGTAACATCTTCATCCTTGTTAGAGGTAGAAATCCAGGCGGTGCTATTCATTTCACCGTCTTTGTATTCGTAGAACGGTCTGTAATAAAAGTCCAATCCCAAACGACCGAGTTTCCACAAAGTGAATGCGATATCCTTGCCTACATACGTCACGATGCCATTTGATTTAACGATAACTTTGTCGGCATCGTGTTTGGCCTCTTCGTCTGGGGAATTATCTTGTTTTGCCGGTTCTGCGTTTTCGGCTCTCATTACCCAGCAGCCCTTGTTGCGGCCTTCGGTTTCAAAGACGATTGCGCCCCTTTCCTTCAGCCACTCGAATGCCCGATTCCAGAAATGCAAATGAAGGATGTCGCTCTCGCGAGGCAGAACTTCGTACTTGATCCCAAGGCGGATCATCGTATTCAAATGACAACGCAAGATGGTCATCGATATGTATTCGGCCATTTGTGAGGTGTCGTTGTTCGAAGCTTCCAACTCGTGCAGGGTTCGGGTTTTGAGCTTTTCTCGATCTTTTGATTCCTCGTACCACCGGCCAACCTTCGCATACAGATCCCAGCAGTGGTAATCGAATTTGCCTTCGATCTGTTTTATCTGATCGAGGGTTTTGCCTTCCATATACTTGAACCCAACGACCACATCGGCAACCTGCACCCCGGTATTATCGATGTAGTTTTCCACTTCGACCTGTTTGCCCAGTTCGCGAAACAGTCGGACAATTGTGTCGCCCAGCACTGCATTGCGCATGTGACCGATGTGGGCGGCTTTGTTTGGATTGATGCTGGTGTGCTCGACTATGATTTTTCCGCGTTCAGAGTCTTGCTTTCGAGTCTCAATGCTCGGCTGCGTTACTGCAGACTTCAAATAAGCAGCTCTGTCGTAAAAGAAATTAAGGTATCCGGGACCGGCAATTTCAACCTTACTTATACGCGAATCAGTCTGACGCAGAATCGGCAGAACTTTTTCAGCGAGCTGTCTTGGATTAGCTTTCTGTCCAGTCGTTGCCTTTATCTGCTTAGCCAGTTCAAAACAGATTGGAAAAGCCAAATCACCAAGATTGGTTTTGGGCGGTATTTCCGACGCGATGTTTTCGACAGCGATTCCAAACTCCTCCTGAATCACGTCTCGTAACTTGTTTCTAATAACGTCAGTAAGTGCTTCTGCCATCTGTAATCTTTCTTAGTCGGGAACCGGCCCAGAATGTCGAATTTGCGACTGTAGCATTCAGAACCAGTGTCGTCAATTCTCCCCCAAAGATTGAAATAATCGTGGCGTGGACTTTTAGTCCGCGCAAATAATAAAACGCCCTAATTCAAGAATAAAAACCAAACTTATTATCAACATAGTTGATGGTTCCATTCGATCTTGGTCGATATCGATTTTGCGCGGACTAAAGTCCACGCCACGATTCCAAACTTGACAAGGCTATAACCGGTCAATACCATCGCTGGTTCTGACGTTTGAAGATTTGCTGACTGTGGATGGACGACGGGTCGAAAAATGCGAGCTCTGTACTTCGATTGTTTTTCGGGCGCCAGCGGCGACATGATTGTCGGCGCCCTGCTTGATCTTGGTGTCAGCCTTGAAGATCTGAAACACGAATTAGAGAAACTCCGTCTCGACGGTTATTCGGTCGGTTTAAGGAAGGTCGAGCGCTCGCACATCAGCGGTACCAAATTCGACGTCAACGTCGCTGGCCAACCTGAAGCACACGGACATCCGCATTCTCACGATCATCATCACGAACACGAAGGGCATTCACACAGCCACGATCATCACGCGCATGACCACTCCAATGATCATTCGCATGATCACGACCATCACCACCACGAGCATCGTTCATTGTCGACGATAGAACGAATGATAAATGACGCTGCTTTGCCGCTACGTGTTAAGGAACGCGCCACGAGAATATTCCGTCGATTAGGCGAAGCAGAAGCCACAATCCATAATATCCCTATTGAAGATGTCCATTTTCACGAAGTCGGCGCAGTCGATTCAATCGTCGATATAGTCGGTTCGTGCATCGGATTTGAGCTGCTGGGAATTGATCAGTTCTTCTGTTCCGCACTTAACGTTGGATATGGAATGGTGAAATGCGCTCATGGCTTGATGCCTGTGCCCGCACCGGCTACGGCCAGATTGCTGGAAGGCGCGCCTGTTTACTCTCGCGATGGTGTAGAAGGCGAAATGGTTACGCCGACAGGGGCTGCGATCATCAGCACGTTGTGTGAATCTTATGGCGCGATTCCCGCAATGAATATCGTTCGCACCGGTTTTGGCGCTGGAACAAGAGATCTGCATACGCAGCCGAACCTGCTTCGGTTGGTCCTGGGCGATACTAAAGAAGCTAATCACGGGCATCACAAAAATGCTCACGGCGATGTCGCTGTTATCGAGACCAACATCGACGACATGAATCCGCAAGTGTACGGCTATCTGATGGACAAGCTACTTGCGGCCGGCGCATTGGACCTTTATTACATCCCAGTCCAGATGAAGAAGAATCGTCCCGGCATTCTTTTGAGCGTTGTTTGCGCGCCGGACCTCGTTGATAATTTGTCCGATCTGATTTTCAATGAAACAACGACGATTGGTTTACGTTATTACATGGCAGGGCGAAAGGTTTTGGCTCGCGAGATAGTTGAGGTCACAACAGAATTTGGCCCCGTGAGGTTGAAAGTTGCGCGAATGGATGGAAAGATCGTTAACTACTCTGCGGAATACGATGATTGTCGAGCGGCCGCAGAGCGCAATGCGGTTCCTCTCAGAGAAGTGCAACTGGCCGCACAACTTGCATTTGAGCATGAATGGGAGACAAGAAAGCAATAACCGAAAATTTACAGATGACAGACCGCTTTTACCTGACCACTCCGATCTATTACGTGAATTCGTTGCCGCATCTGGGGCACGTTTACACTACTCTTGTCGCTGACACTATAGCTCGCTTCAAACGCCAGCGCGGCGTCGATCTCTACTTTCTGACCGGAACAGACGAACACGGAGACAAAATCCAGCGAGCCGCTCAAGCCGCAGGAGTTCCTCCGAAAGAACACGTCGATAAGATCGTCGCCGAATTCAAGAAAGTATTTGAGGAGTTTGGATTCGAATACAACTATTTCATTCGAACTACGGATGACTACCACGAACGTGGCGTTCAGGACCTGTGGCGAACGGTTCGCGACGCCGGATATATATATAAAGGACAGTACGAAGGATGGTTTTGCCATTTCGATCAGGAATTCGTAACTGTTGACGAAGATCCCAGCGGCAAGCCTCCTCTTTGCCCGAACGAATGGTGCCAGCGTCCCGTTGAGCGCGTTGCGGAAGAGAGTTATTTCTTCAAGCTTTCCGCGTTTCAGGACAAATTGCTGGCGCATTACGAAAAGCATCCGGAATTTATTCGACCGGAAATTCGTCGCAACGAAGTAATCAGTTTTGTCAGCAGCGGATTGAAGGATCTTTCCGTGAGCCGAGTTTCCGTCAAATGGGGCATTCCGGTTCCAGATGATCCGAAGCACGTAATGTACGTCTGGTTCGATGCTCTGGCAAATTACTGGACTGCGGTAACGAAGCGGGGCGAGACTGAGAATCTGGAGCGCTTCTGGCCGGCCGATCTTCACCTGGTCGGAAAAGATATTCTGCGGTTTCACACGATTTACTGGCCGGCTTTTTTGATGGCAGCCGGAATTCCGCTGCCAAAGAGCGTTTATGCTCACGGGCATTGGCAGTCGGGCGGCAGGAAGATGAGCAAATCGCTTGGCAATGTCATTGATATCCAGGTCTTATTGAAGCATTTCAACCGTGACTGGGTTCGATATTATTGTCTGCGCGAAATGGTGTTTGGCCTAGACGGCGATTTCACATATGAGGCGCTGATTAGCCGGGTTAACAGCGATTTGGCTAAAGGACTGGGCAATCTCTCGAGTCGCGTTCTGACGATGATCGCCAACTATTTCGAAGGAGTGATTCCGTCGGCATCTACCGA